>ERZ894220.140-NODE-140-length-85777-cov-19.0117_pt1 | contig 85777 bp, 17 predicted proteins | sample MGYA00380292_ERZ894220 | MGnify/ENA primary metagenome ERZ894220 (study PRJEB32331, sample SAMN06328446) | human gut metagenome | biome: human gut microbiome; feature: stool | host: Homo sapiens | collected 2014-12-05 ... | reverse complement strand
TTTTTTTTTATTTTTTTAAAAAAGATTTTTTTTGGTTATTTTTGACTGATATTTATATTTATTTTTATGTTTTTATGGTGTATAATATTACTAATATAAAATGTATGACTTAGAGGAGGAAACACTTATGAAGAAATATATAAAAAAGTTAATTTCAATTCCCTCTATATTGGCGATAAGCATTTCATTGCTTACTGCGTGTTCTGTTCCGCAGAGCGAATCGACTCCTTCTCCTTCGGAGAAATCAGCAAATGAAACCGTCTATGCTTTTGTCGGAAAAGATATACAAAATCCGTATAGCCAAAAAGTTTTTGAGGGTTTTGAAAGCGCCTGCAACGAAATAGGCATTGAAGCGATATACAAAGCGCCTACTTCCGCAACTGCCGACAAACAAATTGAAATTATAAACGAACTTATAGATAATAACGTGGATGGAATTGCCATTTCCGCCAACGATGCCGACGCACTTGAATCTTCACTTACCGAGGCTCTGAATTCAGGCATTGAAGTAATATCGGTTGATGCACCCGTAAATTCAATTTCACGAAAAACACATATTCAACAAGCCGATCCGGAAGTACTCGGACGAAATTTTATAAAGAGTGCGTATGACGTTTCAAACGGTGAAGGCGGTTTTGCGATTTTAACTTCCACAGGCAGTGCACCGAATCAAAATCAATGGATACGCTATCTAAAGCTCGAAATAGAAGAAAATCCCGAAAAATACAACAATATGCCTCTTATCGAAATAGCTTACGGCGATGATGATGCAACCAAATCTTACACGGAAACACAATATCTTTTGCAAAATGACGCTATTAAAACTATTATCGTTCCTACGACAATAGGCTTGAGTTCCGCCGCCAAAGCGCTTAAAGAATCCGGCAAGGATGTAAATCTTATAGGACTTGGTTTTCCGAGTGAATTATCTGAATATATAAAAGACGGAACGTGCGACAGATTGTACATATGGAATACGACCGATCTCGGCTACCTTACCGCCTACACGCTTAAAGCCCTTGACGAAAATGAAATAACAGGCAGCATAGGCGAAACATTTACCGCCGGTTCACTCGGCGAAAAAACAATCACCGCCGACAAGGACAATGCAAGCGAAATAATACTCGGCGACCCGATTATGTTTGACCGCACAAACATCGACTCATTATCGAATATATATTAGTGTAAAATCTCCAAAAAAACACATTTATATGTGTTTTTTTATTTGAAATTATTGCACTGTTCTACCTATTATGATAATATAATTATACTTATAATTATTCATATTTTCTTTTTTGGGGAGGCACAGAATATATGTATAAAAAAACAATATCAAAAAGATTGAGACTTCCAATTGCCCTGCTTGTCACTATTGCTATTGTTATAATCAGCTATGCCAGTTATATTACCTATGCGGCAAATCAACGAACGATTTCTACTCTTTCTGAAATTTCACACCAAAATCAGACTATTTTCAGTCTTGAACTCGGAAGAGATGCAAAAATCATAGAAAATGCGGCATCTTATATAGAAAAATTGGGTTATGCCTCTTTTGACGATATTCTTACATTTTTAAAGCATAGCCAAATCGCTAATCAACAGCATCTTTTAGGAATTGTAACACCTGACGGCAAGCTTACCGACATAAACGGAGTCGAAATCGACTTATCGCAATTTCCTAATACAAAAGAGGCTTTTAACAGCGAAGAAACTAAATTCTTTTGCGATTCATATAATGATTTTACATTTCTTGTATGCACTACGCCCATAAGAATAGACGGCGAAAATAAATTCGTAATTTTCTCTACATATCTGACTTCCCGATATGCAGATTCAATTTCAACGCCTACATTTGAAAACGAAGGATATTCTTACGTCATTGACAGTGACGGAAAAAGAATTGTCGGCTCATCTCATGACGGTTCATTCGGATTGACATTCGACAATCTGTTTGACGAAATGAGTCAAGCGTCAAGCAAAAATGACAGTGCCATACAGCAAATGCAAGCCGATTTAAAAGAAGGTAAATCAGACGGAATAATAATGCTTAACGGCATTGAAAAATACATTTATTATACACCGCTTAATATAAACGACTGGTACATACTTACCGTTGTGCCAAAAAACGTTGTGACAAAGTACACAACTCAAATTCTTATATGCTGTTACCTGTTCATCGTATTTTGCTCAATCGTATTTTTCTACCTATTGCATACGGCAATCAAAGCAAAAACCACCAGTCAAAAGCAGCTTGAGGAAATGGCTTACGTTGACAGTCTTACAGGCGGTATGTCATATACAAAATTTGTTTTTGAGGCTGAGAAAACACTGAAAGACAATCCCGATGAAAATTATGCTTTAATTAACCTTGATATAAACAATTTCCAATATATCAATGACTTTTTCGGTGATGACGAAGGCGACAGAGCTTTAAAATTTTTGTGGTCTGCCATTTATAAGCGACTTGAGCCAAAAGAATTGTGTTCAAGAATTTTTGACGACCACTTTGTCGCATTAATCACATACGACAATACTAAGTCGTTAGATAACGCTTGCGCAGATTTCTTTAACTCGCTTAAATTATACAGTCCGGCAGGCGGTGTATATAATATGACGGTATCTGTCGGAATTTATCTTGTGGATGACAGAGATATGAAGATAAATTCAATGCTTAATCGTGCAAGAACAACACAAAAGCATTTGAAAGGACAGTCCTCACAATCGCAATATGCAATATATTCTTCAAAGCAACGTGATGATATTATGATGCAGAAAACGATTGAAAACGGCTTTGAGGATGCTATTAAAAACAAAGAATTTAAGGTTTATTTCCAACCTAAATTCAATATTAACGCAAACAAATTTGACGGTGCAGAAGCTCTTGTACGTTGGCAAAAGCCTGACGGAACAATAATTTCACCCGGTATGTTTATACCGCTGTTTGAAAAGAACGGCGATATTGTTAAGCTTGACAAATATGTGCTTGAAGAAACTTGTGCCAAAATCAGAAAATGGCTTGATTTGGGCTATGACGTTTCGCCAATATCGGTAAACGTATCACTCCTGCAGTTATTGGACGAAAACTTTGTTGAGGATCATATCAAAACAGTTGAAAACTACGGAATACCGCTAAATCTGATTGAAGTTGAATTTACCGAAAGTATTCTTGCAGAAAACGAAAGCTTGCTTATTTCGCTTACAAAGCAATGTAAAAAGCACGGAATTAAAGTTTTGCTTGATGACTTCGGCAGCGGATATTCTTCACTTAATATGCTTAATCTTCTGCCTTGTGACATCGTTAAACTTGACAAACGTTTTGTCGATAAACTGGAAACAGACGATAAGTCAAAGGCCATTGTTTCGAGCACAATATCGCTTGCACATACACTTCAAATGTCGGTTACGGCAGAGGGTGTTGAAACAAAAAATCAATACGATTTATTGAAAGAAATGCATTGCGATACAATTCAAGGTTTCTATTGTGCAAAGCCAATGCCTGAGGACGATTACGAAAATCTAATCAAAGGCTGATAAATTACAGACATTATAAAAGGCTGTCGATTTCGACAGCCTTTGTTTTATATTTGCCCTTTCATCTTAAGCACTCGCTCTACTGCACTGTTTAGTGTCTCTTCACTGATTTCACCGCATTTAACCGCATTTAAAATCTGATTATAACCTGTTTGATAATCGGTCGTTATAAGTAAGTCGTTACCCGCATTTACCGCTTTAACGTACACATTCTCCATATCTGCAACTGCACCCATAGCAATGTCGTCTGTCATTATAACACCGTCAAAACCGCACTCATCTCTAAGCATATTGTGAATTGTCGGTGAAAGTGACGCAGGGTTTTCACTGTCAAGTGCATTGACCGTATTATGTGCCACAAGCACACTGCTTGCACCTGCCTCAATTCCGGCTTTAAACGGAAGCAAGTCGTTTTCACGTATGCTCTCGGCAGTTTTATCGTCATAAACAGTCCCTTGATGACTGTCACCGCCTACACCGCCATATCCCGGGAAATGCTTTAATACGCTCATAATTCCTACGTTATTCATTGCCGTTACCGTCTTTGAAACGAAATCAGCCGTAACTTCCGCATTTTGTCCAAGACTTCTGTCATACATATAATCAGACGGATTTGTCGAAACGTCCGCAACAGGCGCAAGGTTCATATTAACTCCCAAGCTCAAAAGAAGTTCCGATTTTTCCGTTGCATTTTCAACTACTGCGTCCATTCCGCCCTCATTGTAAATCTCTTGCGGTGACTTGAATTTTTCGGGTGCAAGATTAGGGTTTGAACTTACTCTTACAACCGTTCCTCCCTCCTCGTCCGCACCGATTATAAGCGGTATGTCGCTTTTATCTTGATAACTCTGTATTTTTTCTTTTACTTCGTCTTTTGTAAGTCCCTCAAAGTCACGTCCGAACATCAATATTCCGCCCGGTTTTATACTCATTAAATCATCTGTTTGTTCGTCATCAACGCAACGCACAAACAGAATTTGTCCGACTTTTTCTTCAAGGCTCATTGTATCTATGAGCGTCGGCTGTTCTGTATCGGATACTTCGTTCTTCACACCGCCGCAAGACGCAAGCATTGCACACATCGCAATACTTATAATTATAGATATTGTTTTTTTCATCACTTTTCCCCTATTTCACATACAACATTCCGTTTTTATCCTCAAGTTCAAAATACGCAGGACGTTCAAGCGGATGCTTGTTCGGCGAATGTAATAATAACAGTAATTTGTCATCAAACGTTTTAAAAATCATACCATGTCCGCCGTCTTTTTTAAACAGCAGTTCGTCACGTTGTACCCAATTACCGTCTATGTCGCCATTATCCGACACTGCAATAGCCTCTGTATATCCTTCTTCGCCCATACTTGACCATAACAAAAGTAACGTACCGTCAGCACATCTGTACGGAAACGGACCGTCCGTAACGTATATACCTTTGTTTTTCTGTGCCTCGGCAATCCAGCTCGCCTCACTCGCTTTAAACAACAAAATCGATTCACCGACCGCTCTTTTTAAATCTGCACTCATTTCAATTGCACACATTTCACCGTCATTTACCTGTACCCATTCATGGCAGAAAATCATATACGGCTTACCGCTTTTGCTTATGTATAACGTGCCGTCAAGCGATTCCCAATCCGGCGGTGTAATTGTACCCTCACTGTGTACCGTAAATTTGCCGTCCGGCTTGTCTGCCTTTAATACCATAGTTCCACGACATCTGTCCGCCGATTTGAATGACGCAAACATATAGAACGCGCCGTTGTACGCATAAACCTCAGGCGCCCAATAATGTCTGTCCGCCCAAAAATCTGCCGTTCGCGTAAATATCTCTTTTGGTTCAGACCAATTTTCAAGGTCGTCACTGACGTATACGTCAAGCCCTGTCGCGTTGTCCTCCCACACTTCACTTCCGCGTGAGCCGTATAGGTAATATTTGCCCTCATACGGCAATATGAATGGATCACGTATGTTTATATCTTCTCTTTTCATTGTGTTTCTCCTTTTATTTTTGCCACCTCTCCTTTAAAGAGTGGCTTTCGTAGGGGCGATCATCGGTCGCCCCTACGGTTATCTTACAAGGGACATCGACGTGCCGTCCCCTACTTTCGTTATATCGCATCTGCCACCTCTCCGTCACTTCGTGACACCTCTCCTCAAGGAGAGGCTTTTGGCTCCCATTGAGGGGAGCTGTCAACACAGTTGACTGAGGGGTGGCATTTTATTGTTATCCCACGTTATACCATATGAGACAGTCCGCTACTTTCCCTGTACTGCGGTCATAATTTGATTATACGCCCAATGATTTGGTGAAACATCATCGAACGGATTTTCTGCATTTTCCGCTATCGGATTATCAAGCACTTTATTCATCATTGTAACCGCTTCCGCACGCGTTACTGAATTATCCGGCTTAAACGTGCCGTCCTCATATCCGCTTACAATATTTTCATCATACAATGCTTTTATATATCCTGTTGCAAAATAATCGTTTGTCACATCTGAAAATTCTGTACAAATTCCGTCTCCGTCAAACGAGCCGTATTTACTCAAAATAACCGCCAATTCTCCGCGTGTTATATTTCTGTCAGCCTTAAACGTACCGTCCTCATATCCCGAAATATATCCCTTTTCAGCGGCATATCCGACATAATTTGCATACCATTTATTATCCGATACATCAGTAAAATTACTTGCATACATCTTATTTTCATCAAAATCAGCCGAACATCTTGCTATAATTGCCGCCGTCTCAGCACGGGTTATTGTACTATCCGGTCTGAATGTGCCGTCCTCATATCCCGAAATATACGCCTTACTTCCACCGTTTCCTGTTTTAAGTCTTATAATACTGAATGAATCGGCAGGTGCATTATATGTAAAGTTATTGCTTGCGTTTGTTAATTCGATTTCTTTCGGTACGATTGCATTTTTATTATCAAGACTGTTTTCCAAATTTGTATCGCCCGACATAACAGTTGTCTTTGCGATATTTGACGTTATCGTTTCGCCCGATACATTCATTCCGATATTTACGTCACTGTCCATTGTATTGACAACCTTAACGATAACGTCACCTGTTTCCTCATCATACACGCTTGACGAATACACAGGACCGTATTCCTTAGGCTTTTTATATGAGCATATAAATTCATCATTCAAATATGCTTTGATTTCATCATCAGTCACTTCAACTTTAACGTCATACCATTCATTATCATTTATATGCACGTTACCAACATACGACTGTTCCGCAACGTTACCTGAAGAAGAACTTACACCGTTTACAATGTGTTGTACCTTTGCGGTTGTATTGCCCCAACCGCCTATATTAACTCTGTAATAATTCAATGCATCATCTGCCGCAACTCCTATTTGGAAACCCTCGCCGCCGCTCAATTTGCGTGCTTTAAGCGACAAAGTATATTGTCTGTTATCCGGATACGGGAAATAACATATCGCACCTGTTTCATCAGAGGATTGGACAAGTGCGCCTTCTTTATTCATTGTCCATTCGCCTTTGCCAATCTTCCAACCCCTATCTTCTAAATTATAATCGTCCTCATAATATTCTTCATCTAAGTTATAATCGTCCTCATCATCATATTCTTCAGACTCACTTGGCGTCAATACACCGATAGTATCACCCGAATATAATCTTATATCTTTAAATTCGTTATGTGTTCCCCAACTGCCGACTGCAACACCGCCTTTAAGTGCGTCGTCTTTTTCGATACCGTTCAGTTTAACCTCTGTCGGCAAAGAATAATTGCCTTGATTATTTGAGAACAGTGACTGAACGTAATAATTCGGTGTAAGAACGTAATCCGAATTATTAAACCAAATCATATCCGCCGCCGACCACTGTGTATTGCCGTACTTCGCAAACATAGGCGCGTAGCTCGCCATACGCACAACGTCCGCATTTCTTTCAAGACCTGTCATAAACGCCGCCTCTGACAGTGCGTTATACCACGCATTACCCTTTGACGCATATTCACCCAAAAATACCTTTGTATTTGTGTCACGTCTGTAATTATCATATCTGTAAGCGTGCTGTCTGAACCAATCGGCTGTTTCATAATAATGCTCGTCCATACGGTCGGCAAGCTCCTCATGCTCATTCGCCCAATTCCATGCAAGGTCGTTTGAACTTCCGCTTGACGCAGTACCGGATGTTGTTACAAGGTTAATATCGGGATATTTTTCGTGTATCTGCTTTGCAAATTCTTCGTATCTTTCAAAGTAAATATCGCCGTACTGCTCATTTCCGATACCTATGTACTTCATATTAAACGGCTCTTTATGTCCCATTTGAATACGCTTTTGCACCCATTCATTACTTTCATCAGTGCCGTTTGCAAATTCGATAAGGTCAAGCGCATCATCAATATACGGCTGTAATTTATCCATAGGAACAAGGTGTTCTTCGTCTGTTGCACTTCCGCTGCGGACTTGACACGCAATACCGCAATTCAAAATCGGAACAGGCTCCATCTCCAAGTCCTCGCACATTTGGAAATACTCATAAAACCCCAGTCCGTAAGTCATCATATACGGCTCTGTCGCAGACGGATTCCATATGTTTATCATTTCCTTACGCTCCGACACATCACCGATTGTATCTTTCCAGTTCCAAGCCGTATCCATTGTCTGTCCCTCAACGGCACAACCGCCCGGAAAACGCAAGAATTTAGGATGCATTGCCTCAAGCTGTTCCATCAAATCCTTACGCAAGCCGTGTCCTTTGTATGTATCCTCCGGCATAAGCGATACCATATCTACATCAAGGTCACTGTCGCCTGTATTTGTAACAATAATTCCGCTGCCGTCACTTTCAAGTTCTTCGTCAGCAGTGAATGTAACAGAATACTTTTTCCAATCGTCTTTTGAATTACATTTTATAACGGCAGCAGATTCATTAAAAGGTTCAACCTCAAAACTAGCCTTATGTTCATCTATTACAATTCCCAACGACACCGTCAGTTCACCCTCGCCGCGTGCATATACCGAAAAATCATATTTTTCGCCATTTTTAAATTCCATTCCGCTGAAAGATGTACCTTTATCACAATCCCATTCGGTTCCGTCATAAAAACCGTCATTACAAATCATTTCACCTTTCGGAATTGTAATATATGTAGGATTATTTTCGTTCATCGGTTTATCTGTTTTAACCTGTATATTTTCGGCGGTATAATATTTGCCGTCCTCTCTGTTAGGCTCTTTATATATTGAATACAGTCCCCAATTATATAAATGTCCTTCTTTTTCATCACTCTTTTCAAAAGAACGGTTTTGCACCATTTCCGCATAAAGTCCGCCGTCTGCGGCAGAGTTAATATCCTCAAAGAACAATCCCCACATATCGTCCGAAACGTCCTTACTTCTGTCCGAAGCGTCAATATCAATCGAATAAGGTTCTTCCTCACTGCCCGTCACATACAGTGTATACTCTCTTTCTGTGTTGCCGTATGACTGCACAAGTGTTACTGTTTCGGCGGTTTTATTATGCTTAACCGCACCTGTTTCGGTGTTTATAAGTCCGAGATTATCTGTTTCATTCCACACAATACCGTCTGCCTGCGGTAAAGTTATACTGTCGCCTGTCACAATCTGTTCATCGTCTATCGCATATGAATCAAGCATAACATCGGCATTTATTTCACCGTCAGACATAACTTTTAATATTTCATCCTGTGAAAGTGCGGTGTTATAAACTCTGAAATCGTCCACTACTGCTGACAAATATGCGTCACCGTCATAGTGCGACTTACCTATATAATTAGCAGTGTTTGTAAGTTCGGATATATCCTTTATACCCGACTTACTCTTTATAAGTCTGCCGTTTCTGTAATATGAAACGGTATCGCCTTTAATTGTTATCGCATAGTTTACCCATTCTTTTGCGGTTTCCTGCGTACAATCCATTGTATCAACGGTTGCACCGTTTTTTATCTCCACTCTTGAAGCACCGCCGCTGTATGGTGCAAAGAAAAAGTTTTGGTTTGAGTCAGTACCCAAATCGAAAACTCTGCCCCATGTTGTGAATTTATTAATCTTCACCCACGTTGTAATAGTCATATCGCTTGACAGAATATTATCCGGCAACTCGGCATAGCCGTCCGTACCGTCAAGCAAAAGACCTTTACCCTTGTTACCGTCATCAGTTACACTTGCACCGCCCGACAGTTTTAATTCATTCTTGCCGTTTTGGTCGGCAAGCTGTTTGTTTCCGTCAAACGTGTACTGTACAACAGGTTTCGGTACATTTTCCGTCGCAATGCTCACACACGGTAATGACGTAAACGTCATTGCCAACGCAGATACCACTGCAATAAGTTGTTTTTTCATAATTTCTCCCTCTTTTTATATAAATTTTATTTGTGACTTCTGTAAATACATTCCGCAACATATTGTTCCAATGCATTCCAATCTTCAATACGTCCTTCTTTTATCGCCAAGTCAATCTCCGCAACTCGCCTTACCATCCAAACAAGCGAATCCTCCGAAAAGCCTTTTGCGCTGTTTATATATTTTCTTGCAACGAACAACGGAACGCCTATTTCCGATGCCACCTCAGCTTGTGGCGCACCGTTCATTAATTTTACACGAAGCATTTTTTCAAATGTCGAAAGCATTAAATATATAAGCGTAAACACATTTTCTTTGACCGTTTTTAAATCGGCAAGCGTTTCCATTGCCTTTTGTGTATTGCCGAGCATAATCGCGTCAGTAAGTTCAAAAACGATAACTTCCATTGACTTTGAAACAACTCTGTCAATATCGGTTTTATATATTTCTTCGTCACAAAAATCAATCAACTTTTTAATTTCATTATTAATGTTCGCCAAACCTCTGTCACATATGGTTATAAGGTAATACGCATTTTCTTTTGAAATCTTCTTTTTTGCGTTCAGAAATTGCTTGACAACCCACGTCACAAGGTCAGCCTCGCTCAAATAAGTAAATTCAACCACTGAGCCGACCTTTGCCGCCGCCTTATACAAAGCACTTCTTTTATCAACCGCTGTTTCATCAAAAATCACGACCGTATCGTCAGATATTCTTTTAAACTTTTCGGTCCAAAATTCCTTTTTTTCTTCTGTCGATGCCTCATCTTTTCCGCTTTTCAACTGAAAAATACCGCTATCCTTAATGTGTATCAGCTTTTTATCCGTCATCATCGGAAAGCTTTCCCATGCATCGTCATATTCCGAAAATGCAACGTCACGGCCTTCTATTTTTATGTGGTTAAAGTCCGGAAAACCGCCGTCCGGAACGCAGTCTTTTACCCTATTAACGTACATTTCACGCAGGTAGTCCTCCTCACCGTAAAACACATATAAAGGCGCTAAAACACCCTCTTTAAGCTGTTTTTTCAGTTTTAACAAATTTCCGTTTTTCTTTTCCGCCATTCTTATCTCCTATTATATATATCCGTTTCGGCACTGCCGTTTTTATGTATTATAAATTTTATATCGCCGTCATAATCAGTACGAAAAACCTGTGCATTTTTCAGTCTTTCAAGTACATCGTCATTCGGCAAATTATATGGATTATTCTCACCGACGCTTATAACCGCATATTCGGGAGTTAATTTTTCAACCCATTCTTCACACGTTGCGGTATTCGAGCCGTGATGTGCAACCTTTAACAAGTTCGTTTTGCCTGCTTTTCCGTCATCAATCAAATTCTTTTCGGCAAATGATGACATATCACCCGTAAATGTTGCAGAAAAACCGTTATACTCGACGTAATACACATATGAAGTATCATTTTCATCATCACTTAACCCTGTCTTATTTGACGGAGGAATAATTCTTATTGTCATTCCGTTATTATAAGTAAGAAGTGTTTCCTGTGAAATGTAATGCACTGTCGTGCCGTTTTCCCTTGCGGTATTTTCAAGTGCCGAACGCCATTCACTGCCCTCCATATTATCGGGCAGAAATAAATTTCTTACCTTTATATTCTCCATTGCCGCTATAATTCCCTGCACATGGTCTTGATGATAATGACTTACAAACGCACTGTCTGCCTTTGTTATCCCCTCTGTTTCAAGATAATCAAGGTACACCTTTTCACCGGGGTTGTAATCAGAATACGAATTACCACCACCGCCGTCTATAAGCACATTAAATCGGTACGGTGCTTGAATTACCGCACCGTCACCCTGACCGACATTGACGAATGTAATTTCCACATTATTTGTACTAATCACTTCGCCTATTACATACGAAGTCATCAATGCCGCCAAAACAAAAATCGCAATACGCATTTGACTGTTTTTCTTCTTAATATATTTCACTCCGCAGACAACGGCAAGAGTGTATATAATAAGTAATAACAAATTCGGTTTTGCGACTGTACGCGATACAAGACCGAATTTATATGAAATTGTCGGCACAAGTTTTAGTATAAACAGCACGCAATCAACCGCCTGTTTAATCAGCGGTGCGGTATTGAATATCGCAAACATTACAAGCAAAATCGGTGCAAGCACCATAATCACCGACACGCAAGGCAACATTATTATTGACAAAACAATCGAATATATAGAAACGGCACCGAAAAAGTACGCCGAAACAGGCAAAAGTCCGATTGTACAAATTACGCCTATCGCAAAAAGTCTGCGAATGTATTTTATATGTATAAATTTAAGTTTACCGTGCACACAGTCGTAAAAGTAATATATCATAATTGCCGACAGTACCGACATCACAAATCCTGCGTCAAACAGCATTATCGGATTTGCCGCCCCGACCGCAAGCAACGTTATACCGACTATATCCGGATAATATTTACGTCCGAATTTACTTTCGGTAAATATTATTACCGCTATCATCACAGCCAATCTGACCGAAACGGTATTGTTTGCATTTGCGAAAGCATATATAATAAGAAGAAACACCGTCAAAATATCGCGTGTCCTCTTTTTAAATATGCCCAAAACAAGCGTTATTAAGGACATTAAAAGCATTATATGAAGATACGAAGAATAAAAATATCTTTTCGTACCCGTTTTGGTAAGTATCTTATCAAAATCGTCCGAAAATTCTTTTTTATCCCCTATCAGCACAGCTTTCATTATCGCATTGTAATCGCCCTTGTAATGCTTGTCAATTAATTTTGAAATTGAGTTCTTAAACGAATTGTTAATCGCATATGGTGAATAATCTTTTATCACTTCGTCCGAAAGTTTAACTTCACTGCTGTATGATTTAAAGAAAATCCCCAATTTTTTATAATATTTCTTATAATCAAAGCCATTTCTATTCAATTTTTCAGGAAGTTCGTCGATAAATCCGCCGAAAGTTACGGTATCACCGTATTCCGGCTTATTATCGGAAGTAAGAAGGATTTTATCCCTTACCTTTTCGTTATTTACTTTACGCACATCGATTACATATCGTACATTTTCATCTTCTTCACTGTCCTGCGGTATCTCGCACACACGACCGACGACAGTCACATACCGCCCTTCATACTTATACAAATCATGTGCATTTTCGCTTACTTGGGCGTTGCAAAGAACTGTGCCCATAACAAGCGCCGTCATCATAACAAGTATTTTTGTATTGAATTTATGTTTAAAAACCGACACAACTGTCAATACCATTATAAGGGACAAAAGAAAAATTAATGCAAACGCAATGTCTATGCGTTCGTAAATATACACCCCAATCGAAAAGAATACGGCGATTTTAATATATTCAACCATATTTCTTACTCCTTGTATGCTTTAATTATATCAAATCGCAGTTTTCTTTACAACGGCAATGTAACTTTTGTAATCTTTGTAACGTGTTTGTAATATAAATGCACCGATTTTTACAAAGAAACATACTTTACGCGTAATCTGCCTGTAATATTAGGCTGAAATTCTGTAATTTTTGAATTATTTGAATTTTGTACACTTTTACATTATTTCACCTACAAAACGTACTGTTTATGCGACATATTGAACATTTTACCCCTTGTTTTATGTTACAAAAGCTACTGTTTTGTTACTGAATTGTTACAAAAAGAATACGATACAATTAAAAAAGTGTTGACAAATGGTTTAATGTGGTGTATAATCCTGTTTGTAATGTTTTAGAAATATATTAGAAATACAAATGCAATTTAAGTAATCGTTGAGAAAAACTTAAATCATTAGGAGGTTTTATTTTATGAAGAACTTTAAGCATTCACTTATTGCTGTAATAGCAGTAGCAATGATAAGTTCACTTGCAGTAGCACAAGCATCCGGCTTAAACAATTCAAAAACAGAAAGAGAACAAAGAATAAATGCGGCAGCAGCAGAGCAGAACATAACAATCGCTCAAAAGGATATTACAGACGCAGTTAAAGGTACTGCCGAGATTTCAACAGAACCTACAGAAACTTCTGCGGAAAATACAGCAGAAGAAAGCGAAATTGCAGCAAAGAGTTTTTACCCTCTTGGCTATGTACTTATCTCAAACGGTTCACTTGACGTAAGAGAAACTCCGTCAGACGAGGCTAACATTATCGACCAAGTTGAAGTATGTACAGAAGTTGAAGTTATGGAAAACTCAGAGGGTTGGTACAAAATAGCTTATAACGGCGGTAAGACAGGTTATGTTCCAAGTGAATCAATAACTCAAGATAAAAACCTTGCAGATGAGGCTAAAAAGAGTTATACTAATTACAGAATTGCTCAAGTTACACTTTCAGGCGAATCTGTAAGAGTGAGAAGTGCAGCAAACACTGACGCAGATGTTATAGAAGAACTTTCAGACGGTACTTATGTATATGTACTAAGCGGTGAAAATGATTTTATAAAGATTTGCTACGGTGATGACTATAAAGAAGGTTACGTTATCAATACTTCCCTTCAATTCACAGGCGAATGGATAGAAAAAGACACTATCGCACAAAAACAACAGGAAATTGCAGACGCAAAGGCAGCCGCTGAAAGAGCAGAAAGAATTGCCAAGCAAAACGCAGCCGCAGCCAACGTTGCAACATCTGCACCGTCAGCATCTTCACAATCAGAAGAAACGCAGTCGGCTCCGTCATCTTCATCAAAGGGACAATCTATCGTAAACACAGCAATGCAATATCTTGGTGTTCCGTATGTTTGGGGCGGTACTTCCCCATCAGGTTTCGACTGCAGCGGTCTTGTGCAGTATGTATGTTCAAAGAACGGTATCAGCGTAAGCCGTGTAGCGGCAGACCAAAGAAATAACGGAACTTATGTAAGTCGCGACAACCTACAACCCGGTGACCTTGTATTCTTCGGCAAGGGCGGTAACATTCACCACGTTGGTATCTATGTAGGTAACGGAAATATGATTCACGCTCCTCAAACAGGTGACGTTGTTAAGATTTCTTCAATCAACACAGAATACCGTATTTCTCAATACGCAGGTGCAGTAAGAGTTTATTAATATGATCTGTAAATACTGTCCTCTCAAAATGAGAGGACAGTATTTTTTTGTGTTATTTTACAGTTAATTATTGACATAAATCTGTTCGATATGATATAATTCGATTATAAATATTGTAAATTACGGAAAAGGAGATGTTGTTATGAAGAAAAAAATTATAAGCCTGCTTTCCGCACTTGCTCTTACTGCTCAAATCGTGCCATGCGCTTTGGCTGACAATGACGTGAAAGTGTATGTTAACGATACAGAAATGATTACGGACGCACCCATAATTATCGAAAACGACCGTACACTTGTACCTGTACGGGCAATCTTGGAATATCTTGACTACAATGTAGATTGGGACGGTGACGCACAAAAGGTTACAATCGCAAAAGATGAAACTACATTACATCTAACAATCGGTGACACGCAGGCAACTCGTGACATCATATATAACGGCAACACACATAGCTATAAAAATCCTCTTGAAGTCGCACCGCAAATAATCAATGACTCCACATATATTCCGCTTTCCGATGTTGCAAATGCCTTTCGTTTAAACATCACTTGGGACGGCGACAACAGAGAAGTCCACATCACCCAATACAAAAAGGGAGATTTAACTCCGCTAATTGAATTCGGCATTATTTCAGATGACGATTTAAACAAAGGCGAATACATCACAACTCAAGAGGCACTTAATGCAATTAAAAATTTTCAACATTACAATGTAGATGATTTTAAAAATCTTTATGTTTACGACTATCTAAAATCATTTGATAATATCAGTGATGAATCAAAAATACTTCTTTCAGTGCTTGAAAGAACGGTATTAAACCTTGACGATATAATTAATATAAATCTTGAGGACAATCTTACAAATCTGCAAGCACTGACTTATACAGGAAGATTAACAGGAATTTCATACAGTTCCGACTCAGACAACGTATACGACGGGTCTGAACCGAACGAGATATATAATTATGCTTACCAAAACAATCTTATCGAAAATAAAGATACTTCCAATGCGCAATCTCCTATAACAAGAGAAGATTTTTATGACCTGCTGAACAAAGCGTTATTCTGTCATTATTACATTTTTGGTTCCGGTCAAATAATAGCAGGGAATTGGTATGACAATTTGACAAGACGTGCAAATAATGACTATACTGCTAACTATACCGAACCGTCAGTTGTTTCCGAAAAAATATCGCCGAAAATTAAATTTAACAATGATATGTCTGTTGAATGGACTTTGCCTAAAGATTTTGACGGAGAAGTCGTCACAAAATTTCTTGCATATACATCAGACAAGCAATGCAAGACTATTTACGAAGACGGCGTAACCGACAAATTAACCACAGAAAATATTATAAAACTCTTTGCCACTTCTTATCCGCAAACGTTTGATTATATCAAATGTATATATTCAGTCGATGATGGCACGAACACATTATATGAATGGTATTTCGATATAGATACAACCAAAATACGCACCGTTATGGACAGAAAAGAATTGACCCCAGGTACATTTATAGCTTCAAACGATTGGGATTATAAATCAAAAAACTATATTTCTCTTGATAAGGGCAAATTCAAAACAAATACATATTATTTGGTCAATTCACGTTATCCCGACTATGAGCCGGGTGAAGAACTCGATTTTTCTATATTTTCCGAGTATGATAATGTTGTATTTACCGTTCCTACCGAAACATCAAAATTCTTTTATGACGAAAACCAAGACCGCTTATCGGATCTTAGTTGTCTAAATACCGACAATGTTCACATTCAAGAAATCACCGTCACAGGCAATGCAAAATCAGGATTTACAATCCACACTTCCCCAATGTCCGAAATGGCATTCAAATCAGAAGAAGTTGACGAATAATAACTAAAAAACCTAAACTCAAAAGAGTTTAGGTTTTTATTTTGCCTATTGACAAAATTCGCATACAGAGTTATAATAGTTAGCAAGCTAACTATTAGCATACTAATAACAGAGGTGCTTTATGGATAAAAGTTTTCATTATATGATAATGGTAAACCAATCATTATTTCAAAAAAAAGTATTGGATGCTCTATCCCCCTATAAACTCACAGCAGGTCAGCCGAAAGTGCTTGACTATTTAGGCAAGCATAACGGTTGCATACAAAAATCAATCGCCACAGGGTGTCAAATCGAGCCGGCAACGCTTACCGGCATACTGTCACGCATGGAAGAAAAAAAGCTTATTATACGTCAAACAAAGGACGGAAACAAGCGTTCTTTATATGTGTATTTGACTGATGAGGGTAAACGACTTCAAGAAATAGTGAATAATACTTTTGAAAAAGTCGAAAATGAGATTTTGAGCGGAATTTCAGAAAGTGAAAAGGAGCAGTTTATCAACACATTTTTTAAAATATGCAATAATATGACAAATACGGAGGAATTACAGTGACAGACAAAACAGAATTAATAAAACGATACATATTTTTACTTGCGGGACTTTTCGTCAACGGACTCGGCGTAAGTTTTATCACAAAAGCCGGACTCGGCACTTCACCGATTACAAGTATCCCCTACACTCTAAGTCTTGGTTTTACGCCGACAGTCGGAATGTTTACGTTGGTTTTTAATATTTTTCTTATAATTCTTCAAGTAATTCTTTTAAGACGTAATTTTCAACTTCAAAACTTGTTGCAGCTGCCGATTATCGCATTGTTTTCATTCTTCATTGACTTAACAATGTCATTGCTCGGATTTATGCAGCCCGAAACATATGCTATGAAAGTTGTATCACTTATAGTAGGCTGTTTAATTCTCGGTTTCGGTGTGTTTATGGAAATGGCCGCAAACGTCGCAATGTTGCCTGGTGAGGCAACCGTCAGAGCGGTTTCTGATGTGTTCAGTACCGATTTCGGTAAAACCAAAATCGCATTCGATTCGTCTATGACAATAATTGCGGCAATTTTATCGTTTATAATGTTCAAACACCTTGACGGCGTCCGCGAAGGAACTATCGTTGCCGCTATTCTTGTAGGCTTTATCGCAAGACTTTTCAAAAAATATATCGGCGGAATAGAAAAAATACTTATTTCTTGATTTTAGTCTTGACATTAGAAGATATTTATGGTATTATAATTGGGTAATTTGCCGATGTGGTGGAATTGGCAGACGCGCGGGACTCAAAATCCCGTGATGGCAACATCGTGTGGGTTCGACCCCCACCATCGGCACCACAAACCTTGTAAGCAGTAATGTTTACAAGGTTTTTCTTTTATTCCGACAGAATGTTTTCAAACAAAATTCGCCTGCAAAATTGTATAGGCTGCTACATACTATATCAGACGTTAAATCCCTAATCAAAATCACTGTGGCAATAACCCCACTCACATATTCATCTTTATTTTGAATACCCCAAAACAAAAAAGAAGAACCAAACTAATGGTTCTTCTTTTAAATTGTCATTCTTTTTTAATACTCGCAAGCCGCAAGAAGTATATCGTTATATGCCCAATGTGTTTCAGAAACATCACTGAATGGACAAGTTAATTTTTCAAGAATTTCAGGAGTCATTTTTCTATCAGTAATTCTGTTGATAATCGCGACTGCTTCACTTCTTGTAAGCTTATTGTCAGGCAAAAATTCATCATTCTCATAACCCGTAACAATTCCCTTTTCTGCCAAGGCATTTATATACTTTTTACACCAATCAAGTCTTGCAATATCGATAAATTTATCTTCTCCGTCCAACGGTTCAATATTAATATATCTTGCGATTATAGACGCAAATTCTGCTCTTGAAATCATATCTTCCGGACGGCATAAGCCATTTTCATCACCCGAAATATAATTCTTTTCTACTGCGAAATTGATATAATTCTGATACCATGTACCATCGTGTACATCGCTGAACTTATTAGCATATGTTTTATTTATATCAAAGTCACCGTCAAGCACCGTCAATATCTTCGCCACTTCCGCACGAGTAATTGTATTATCCGGTCTGAATTGTACCACGCCGTTTTCTTCATAACCGCTTATATACGGTTCATGCTTGGTTATCGGCATTTCCGTTGGATTTGGTGTTTGATTTCCGTCATTCGGTTTAGGCGAATTCGTCGGTTCAACTGTCGTTATCGGCGTTTCGGTCGGAGTCGGTGTAGGAGTAGCTGATGATCCTTTATTTCCGCCGCTTGATCTCTTCTTTGTTATCGTTACATAATACTTATGTTCTACACCATATTTGTTTTTCACTGTGTAGACAACAGGATTTTTTTCTGAATCTGTAAAGTCCTGCGCACCTTTTGGCGAATAATCGTCACCGTGTATTTGCAAAACAGGTTCAACACTGTTAAGCTTTGCACTTGACTTCAACACCAATTTTACATTATCGTCTTCATACTCTGTTTCACCGTACTGTCCGTCAACAGTCAAGCTCTCCAAATACGGATCATCACCAACACGTTCAATATGTACCGTATAAGTTACATCTTCATCGGCTGCCGATGAAAGCGTATACTTAACAGGATTGTCCAAATTACTGAAATCCTGTGCGGTATCGGCACTCGGTGATATTTCATCAGCGTCAAACGTGATTTGCGGTGTCACAGATGATAAATCATAGATATACGGTGATGATATATATATATCCGTACCATCTATCTTCGTTTCACCCTCCTGCACATCAGGCAATGTAAATTCAGTTATCTTACGAGTCGTACGTCTTGGAACTGTGATTTTTGTTTCACTTGAATAATTTGTATCAAAACCATCTATAACAAATTCAATTCTGTATTCCTGCTCACTTTCAGTATTGTAGTTAGTAGGAATATTAAGAGTTGCTGTTGCTGATTTATCTTCAAATGAAATTGTTTTTCCTTCTATCTTTGCACCACCGCTTATAGGCACTGCATACACCTTTACATCTTCAAAGAATATACCGTTCAAGCCTACTGTTACAAGTCCGCCCTTAAACGTTACCGGTGAAGTATAACTCACCTCGTTAATAGTAGGTTTACCATCTCTTGAAATATGTACAGTGTATTCTCTGTCCACATCATCCGCCGCCGATACCTTGTATACAAGTGACTTTGTTTCGTTATCAAAGTTCTGCTCCCCTTCCGGTGCATAACTGTCACCGTCAATTCTGAGATTCGGTGTAAGCTTGCTTATGTCAGTATCATACTGCACTTTTACATAAACATCCTTATCCTGTATATCAGCACTGCCAACTTGATTTTGAACATAGAAATTAGTTATAGTCCTCGTCTTACGTCTCGGAACTGTAACGGTTTTTAGCGGAACATACGATACATTTTCAAATCCGTCAACATCAAATACCAATGTATAATTCTTTGAATTTTCAGTATCATCATTTTCAGGCATTGTTATACTTGCAGACGCACTTCTGAAACCGTCCGTTACATCGCCGACAACTGCATCATGGCATTCAATCTTGCTCTTTCCGTCCTCTGATACGGCATAAACTTTCATACTTTCGTTGAAAATACCTGACATTTCAACCTTAACATCACTGCCCTTAAATGTTTCGGGAGCATTTGAAACCGATACACTTGTTATTGTCGGCATACCCGAACGCTTAACTGTTACAGTATATGTTTTTGAAACACCTCCGTCACCTGTCACGGTATATTGTACAGGGTTTGTGAAATCCTGTGTTCCCTTTGGTGTGTAATCCTTACCGTCTATATCAACTTTAGGCGTCAATGCCGTTAAATCAGTCGTATAAGGCATATACAACGTGATTGTATTGTCGTCATCATTGATTTCGGCGTCCTTAGTCTGGTTGTTAATTCTAAAGCCTGTAATTCTACAGCTTTCTTTACGCGGTACTGTAACAATTCCCGACAGACCGATTTGCTGTTCTCTGCCGTTAATCGTTATTTTAAAGTCATATTTCTTATCCTCACTTGTATCATTTTGAGGTAATGTAACTTTACCGATTGCATGACCTCCGTAGCCGTCATATTCAAGCATTACCTTTTGAGTTTCTCCGTCACCGCGAGGTACTGCAACAACCTCCATTGTATCCTTAACCTCATCATCTCTTAAATACGGTATAAACTGACCTGTTATATCAACTGTTATATCAGTATCATTAAATGTTTTAGGTTGATTTATGTTTACGTTGTTTACCTTTGCAACGCCTTCTCTCAATACATTGATTTGATATACATTTTTTGTTCCGTCCTCTGAAATGACGGTGTATTCTTTTGTACTGTTCAAATCCTGTGCGTCTGTAGGTGTATATGATACACCTGTATGACTTACTTTAGGTATTACATTGTTTAAATTCGTGTTGTACGGTACATACAAGTACAACTTATTTCCGTTTCTTGAAATTTCACTTTGGTTTTCCGAAACAACAAAATCTGTCAATTCTTTTCTGTTCGACTTTCTTTCCGGAACGGTAAGCGTTGTATTTCCAGACAAATCCTGTTTTTCACCGCAAGCACTTACAGATAATTCATAAACTCTCTTTGTATCATTATCATTCTTCGGAACATTAAGCGTAGCAATGTAATTACCGGTTTCGTCAACCTGTGCGATTGCAGTTGATATACCGCTTCCTTCAGATTCACCGCTTACAAGTTTTGCACTTACGGTAATTGTTTTTTCATGGTTTAGTGCATTTGCCGCATTATCAAGGTTATCACCGTTAATCCGAACCTGTACTCTGCTTTCCGAGTTTTGTTCAGGGTCTTCAAACGTTATGCTGTTCACTTGAGGTGTTGCCTGTTTTTCAACATGAACAGTATAATCCTTAGTTGTAACCTTATCCTCCGCTGTAACCGTATAAACTACATCAGATGTAAAGTCCTGCTCTGTAGCCGGCGAATATGTCGCATACATATCTTCAAGCTCAACATTCGGCAGCAATGATGTAATATCCGCGTCAAAAGGCATTGTAATGCTTATATTTTTACCTTGTTCGCCCGATATTTTTGTATCGCCTATTTGATTATTGATTGTAAAATCATTTATACCGATAAGTCCGCGCTCTTTTCTCGGGACTCGTATAGTTGAATTAACACTTGTTTGTTCGGTATCGCCGATTTTAGCTTTCAATGTATATATTTTATCCTCTGTATCGCTTGTATTTTCAGGAATATTGATTTCTGCCGTATATATATCAACACCGTTTACAAGGTCATATGTTGCCTCGACAGGATCAAGTCCGTCATCAGAATAAATATATACCTTTCTGTTATTCTCGTTTTCCGCATTCTTTATACTGCTCAATGCACGTCCGATTATTTTTACCGTAACGGTAGAAGCCGCACTTGATGTTGGGTTTCTAAGGCTCAGAGATGTAATCACCGGAGTTGCCTCTTTATATATCTTAATCATATAATCGGCAGTCGTTGTACCGTCTTGAGCAGTTACCGTATATTTTGTTCTCGCATAGCCGTTTATATCAACAGTATATTGTATCGGTTTACCTTGGTCATTTGAAATTCTTCCGCCGATATATGTAAGTTTTGAAGGCGTATAATAATCTTGATACTCATGATCATATGGCATATAAACCGTGATTGTATGACTGTCTTCCGATTCATAAATTGTACTTTGGCCAAGCTGACCGTCTATTTCAAAATCCGTTATACTGCACACACTTTTATCATAATCGACTATTAAGTTATTTTTAAGTTTTGTTTCTTTATTTTTAACAACATAATATACTTCATATACAACAGGTTTTTCTGCACTTTGGTTTTCCGGAAGAGTTATCGATGCAACATAATTGCCGTCTGAGTCTTTAATAACGTCACTTTCCAAAACAAGAGGAATATCCTCCAGGCTCTTTACTCTTATTTTAACGTTGCCTATAATTGACACACCTTTAACAGTAAAATCAACTTTACCGCCTTTATTGTCTTTTTGCGAGCTGTCATAAGTAACCGACTCTACATATACGGAATATAAAATTCCTTCTGTCATTGCACTGTCAACTTCTATTGTACCTGAATAATCATCTTCGCTATAGCCTACACTCATATTATATGAACCGTTAGGAACCATTAAGCACAATATATGGTCGTCGCCAATATAATAATCTGTATCTTCATATGTACAAATATTTTCTGTTCCCTTTGCACCATTCAATGTTGCTTTTACTTGATAAAGATTATCTCCGTTCGCATTTTTAACTGTTGATGTACTGTTTTCGGCAATATTAATATACGTCTTGCTGTCTGTAATAAATTCACCGTCACCACCGACTGCAGTTCCGGTAACAGCAGTAAGATTTGTCGGTACACCTGTTATTGTCAGCTTCGTATTCGCCTCGGTATTTACTGCATTTGCACCTATTCCGCCTTGAACATCAAGCAGATTGGCAAGTGGATTTGTTTCTGTTGATTTTATAGTAGGCTGTGGATTGTTTGAATATGAATTTTTTACAGAAATGGCATTACCCATCATTGATCTTAATGTACAGTTACCGTCTATTGTTATATCAACATTTCCCATAATATTTATCGGAGTAGCCGAATTAGACATTTTTATGTCAAGATTCTTCAATGTAACAGGTGGAAGCTTCGTTGCCGAATCAAGGTTAACTATATTTTCTGTTGATGTTCCCGTTATTACATATCCTAAATCGTTGGTTTTATATTGTACACCGCCATAGGTTACATAAAGATCAGTTACATAAACACTGCCATTTGAAACATCATAAACATCGGCTTGCTTTTCGGTATGTTCTGAATCCAAAGTAAGATTTACAGTATATGTCACTTCACTCTTATCGTTACCCGTTATTTTATACGTTGCTGATGTTGTATTATTAAATTTCATTGCATCTTTTTGAGTAAATGCACCGATAAATTCTATGTTAGGTGTAATATTTTTCAATATAATGTTATAAGGTACTTTTACAGAGATTACTCTGTTCTCATTATCTATCACAGTATCCCCGATTTGACCCGGAATTTTGAAAGAAGAAACACTTATCTCTGTATTGTTTGTACAATTAAATGTATTCTTTGACATCGAATCAACTTTTGAATATCTGTAATATGTTGTACCGTCTTTATATACACGAATCCATTGATTTCCGGCATTTGCATACAAATACAACTTACCGTTTTTGTCTGTACGTGTTTTTATTTTCTTTTCTGCACCTGTATCATTATCAGAAACAAGTGAGTATTCAACATCTTGCTCATCTGTTATTCCGTCAACCGTTGTTTCTACCAAATACTGATTATACTTAGTTGCAGGAATTGTTCCGGAATTATTAAACGCATCAAATGATGGGTCATTATTTGGTGTTGTTCCGAGAGTTGCGTCTACACTTCCGCCATTAATTGTAATAGTGCCGTACGGAGTCTTATTTCCACCGTTACCGATGCCGTAACCTGAGCCGTTACCGACAGCTTTAACATAACCACCGTTTACAATGACATTTCCGCCTCGACCGCTTGTTCCCGATGCACTGCCTGTACCGCCTCCGATACCTGCCGCATTACTTTCAGAATCATCATCGGCATATGCGTAAACATTACCGCCGTTTATAAGTACGTTGATACCCGAACCGTCCTTACCGCCTCCGATACCGGCACCGCCATTTCCGCCATAAGCATATACAGTACCGCTGTTTACAGTAAATTGCTTCATATCGCCTATACCGGCGCCGTTTGCAGACTTAAATGTTATAACACCGTCATTATCACCCGAATCTTCAACAATAAGTTTTGAAGTAGCCGTTATACCTCTTACCGCCGCAAGATTTACAGATTGTGACTCAATTTTATTTGTGCCTTTCAGTCTAAGGGTCAGTTCAACATCGTCACCTATCGTCAATGCATTGTTTATAGATGAACGAGATAAAATATTAATATTATCTAAAACAATGGTAGGATTCGCACCCTGTACCACCTCAATTACATTACTTGTTTGACTTGTTGATTGAACTATATATATTTCCATATTCTTTGGAATATCATAGCTTGTTGTACCAACCGTAACTGTTACCATATCGTTATTATCATTGTTTTTTGTTATTTTGATATTTCCTTTTGAAATATCAAACTGCGATTTATCATCACCCGTCAAAGAAATATCTTTTGAATTATTAAAAATATATCCATTTAAAGTTGCTGTTACCTTAACACGAATTTTATGAGTTCCCTGCTTATAATGTGCAACTATATATCCGTCCACAACTTCTGCCAAATCACTGCTTATTGCTGTTTCATTTTCGTCAGCTGTTGTTAATGTATATGTACAATTAAGAATATGAGTAGGATAAGTACAGTCACTTGATTTTTCAAAATCAGTTGTTAATTTGATTTTTGTCTGTCCGACAATTTTGTTTACAGTTATTTCATCAGGTACAGATAATTTAATTGATGAATTTGCATCTGTACATGTACAGTCTGAACCCGAATATTCTGTCAGTGTTGTTTGATTTTCTATATCGTCTGTACGATATATTTTACCGGCATATGTTACGGCATAGCCTGTTGTACCTTCTGTTACATATACATACAGCTTTGCTTCGCTGTCTGTTACTGTTTTCCATGAGCCGACAGTAACTTCTTTATTTGCCATTTCAACTGCATCCGGCATTGTCAGAACTACTTGTTTAAGTTTATTTCCATCCTTATCTTGAACTTTGTCATAATCTGTGCTTCTGAACGTACCATCTACACTGCCGCCGTTTATGTATATATTATTTACACCAAATTGTTCTGTTGTGGGAGTCATTCTTCCCGGTCCTATGGAATAAGTCACCGAAGCACCGGCTGTTGCTTTAATATATCCGCCATTTACGATAATCTCCGCATTAGACTGACGCTCCACACCGCCTATGGCTGTTCCGTATCGTCCTGCACTCGCATTTATGATACCGCCGTTTATTTCTATTGTACATCCGCTGACATTACCAGATGTTTTTATACCTCCGCCTATAGCTGTACCTTTCATTCCTCCGACAGCATTAATAGTACCGCCGTTTATTATAATCTTACCATGTAATTGATTTATATTCGCACCGATTCCCGATGCTTGTGCAGTACCTGTTACATTAAGAATACCATCACCGTCAATCGTCAAAATCGAATAATCCGACTCTATACTATTTGCTGCTACATTAATACCTGCCTTACCGCTTTTTGTAGCAGTAACGGTATTTGTGCCGTTTATGTGCAAATTAACAACTGCACCGGATTCAATTATAATAGGCGAACTTGTTGCAGACGTCATCGTTACATTTTCAACCGTCAAATCCGCCGTTACACCTGTTTTTACCGTCACAATATTTGTAACATCAATAGAACCGATATAATATGTACCGCCTGCATTAATTGTCACATCACCGTTTTGTAAATCTGAACTTAGGTCGGTTCCGTCTGTCATAGGTGTAACATCATTTTTATTTATATTTACAGTATCCGTCGAATTATCCAACGGTACGTTCGTAGCCGCTATATTTTCTTCCGTACTTTTTTCATTCGGAGATGAAGTTGCCAAAACCTCAGTCTGCTCCGAATTGATTTCTGTTTTGATTTCATCAGCCGACACCGCAAAATTCAATGTCGGTAAAAGCATTGATAAAGCCAATATTATAGAAACCGCTTTTCTTTTCATTTTAATTCCTCTTTTCATATATCTTAACAATGTATAGTTATCCTTATTATATATTTTATAATACCACAAAGCACTTGAAATTGTCAATATTATACACTGAAAACGGCTGTTTTTAACACCGTTTCTCAACATTTTTAACAAAAAAGAGTTATGACAAATCAACTCCAAAATTGTTTCATCATAACTCCAATGTCAAATTATAACCAAGGATAATAAGCTTCCAATCTTACAGAGAATCTGTTTCTGATTGCATTAACATCATTATTGTCAATCCTGCCATCCTTGTTTACATCCCAAATACGCGCTTGTTTTACGCCGTTCGCATCAGCATCCTTACCAACAAGATTATTTGCATCAATACCGTTTACTGCGCCGTCACTGTTGACATCACCTATTCTTCTGTCCACAACTAACAAATATCTCTCCATAGTTGAATCGTTGATTTGATATGTAACCTTATACAAGCCTTCTACTCCGGATACGGCACTTACCGTTCCTTTTATAGTATCAGATGTCGAACCGTCATTTATATTCACGCCCGGATCAACAAATTTATCTAGACCGCTTGTTATTACAGTATATTCGTTACCGTCTGCATCAATGTTATTTATAGGATTATATGTAATATCGGCACTGCAGTCCTTCGGCAAATAGTTTTCACTGAATTTGTGATTTGCCTTTAGGTAATCCATTGCTTCTTTCTGCCATTCCGCATCATGCGTCGTATCCTTATAAATCATAGCAGCCGGTGAATTACCCAAATTAAATGTATATGTAACATTAACAGTCATTGTTGCACTGAAGGAACCGTCTAAAGTATAGTTGCTGTTTGCAAGTTCAATTACTATATCATACACACCTGCATTTGTAACACTGTTAAGTTTTGTTTCTGTATTACGTTTAACGTATTTTACGGAATACAAATCCGATGCCAAAGCTTCAGTCGGTGTAACCTTTGCGGTATGTTCGTTACCGTCATAATCAACTACATTGTCTGTAACCGTAAAATTAACTGTTTTCGGCGTAACCGTTATTGTTTTCGATGATGTTTCATCTGCAATATAGTTGCCGTTCGGGAAAGTAATTATTATATCATATACACCGGCATCCGTAATTTCAGTCAAGTCAGTTTCTGTACCTTGCTTACGGTATGTTATTGTATATTTACTGTCATCATACGGTGCGTCAACCGTCATATTCGGTTTGTGCGTCTTTCCGTCATATACCCAGCTTTCATCCGTTGTAAAGTGACCCGATTGCGGACTTATTGTAAGTTTATTATCATAATCATTTCCGATTGAATACACTTTATCATTATCAAGTGTAATTTTTATCGTATAAACATCTGCATCGGTCGGATTTTCTACAGTTTCACCCTTTGAATTAGTATATGTAACTTTATATCCAATGTCTGCGGGATCGGAAGAAACAGTTGCCTTATGACTGTTTCCGTCATATGTAAACGATGTATTTGTTACCGTAAAGTTTACAATTTCACCTATGATTTTAATTGTACATTCGTCATATATCGTTTCATAGTTAGGGTTTGTTGTATGCACCCTTGCAGTATATATACCGCTTGAAACAGGCACATCGGTTGTGTATTCACCGCCGTTTCTGCTATACTCAATAACATATCCTGCCGCAGGCGGTGTCACCGTTACGTCAGCTGCCGTAAGCGGGTGAGGTAATTGGTCATATTGATATTCTTTGTCACCGCTTAATGAAATTGACGCACCTTGACGTTCAATTTGAATATGCGTATCACCCTCACGTTCCGATATGATACAACCCGATACATAAACATCAATATAATATGTTCCGGCATCTGTTACAGACGAAAGATTATCTTTACCGTATCTTATAATCGGTACAGCGTCTGTCAGTTCGCCACCGTTCAAATCATAACATTTAACTGTCGCTATATAACTGTTTCCGTCATATATAATATTCTTGGGAGCAGTTACATTAATCTTGATAGATCTCGCTCTTATATTAATCTTAAATGTAACATCTCTGTATGTACCGTCTACATTACTTATACGGATATTCATATTAGCATAATATCCGGCACTTGTCGGAGTACCCGTTATTGAACCGTCCTCGTTGACAGTAAGACCTGTTGGTTTAAAACCCGATATAAATTCAAAACTATATCCGTCATTGCTTCCGCCGCTCATTGTTATTTGTGCTGAGTACGGCTTATATGCCTCACCCATAGGAAGCGACGTTGTATCTACACTAAAGTCAGCCGCATGAGCACATACACCTGCCATAAGCATTGCTATCATTATAATCAAAAATGCAGATATTTTTTTCATTTATTACACCTCTTTTCCGTTAAATCAATTACACAGCTTATTATTTTAATTGTTATTGCATTTCCGAAAGCATTGTCCAAAGATACGGACAATGCCATTGGAAATGCAATAACACAGGGCGATAACCGCCCTGTGTCATTACATTGCTTTATTTATCGCATTTATTATAATTCGATATTTATTAAGCAGCAGGAGTTGCTTCAGGAGCTGTTGTCTTTTCAGGAGCAACAGTTTCTTCAGGAGTTACTGTTGTTTCAGGAGCAACAGTTTCTTCGGGAGCTGCTGTTTCTTCCGGTTTTACTGTAGGAACTACTGCATTTGCGCCAACCATTCTTTCATTTACTGCAAGAAGAATATCTGCCTCTGCCCAGTGACCTGCAATGTCATTAGGAGTAAATGTTACGATTGGTGTTGATTCTACAAGAACTCTGTTGATAATTGCAACAGCTTCAGCTCTTGTTAGCGGTGAATATGGACCGAATGTACCGTCTTCATAACCTGAAACGATATTCTTGTCAGCAAGAGTTTCAATGTAATCCTTAGCCCAATCATTTTCAGTTACATCTGTGAAGATGCCATTGTATGAAATCAAATCATATCTTTGAGCTCTTGCGATAACTGCACTGATTTCGCCTCTTGTGATTGTATCCATAGGTCTGAATGTACCGTCTTCATAACCGCTTAATACATCCTTATCTTCAAGATAACCGATGTACTTGTTGAACCAAGCGTCTGAATCAACGTCAGGGAATGATGCTTGATACATACCGTCAGGTAGATCGTCACCATAGCTTAGTCTTGCAATCATAGCTGCAAGTTCGCCTCTTGTGATGTTGTTATTTGGTAGGAATGAACCGTCATCATAACCTGAAGCGTATGGCTTTGTATATTCTGTGTTGATTACAGGTGCTTCTGTCGGCTTAACTGTTGGTACAGGTGTTGCTGTAGCTTCCTTAACAGTTACAGGAATATTCTTAACTATGCCGTTAACCTTAACCTTAACAGTTGCTGTACCCTTACCAACCAATGTGATGTTACCGTTTTCGTCAACAGTTGCTACATCTTCATTTGATGATGTCCATGTTGGTTTAGCTGTTGAGCCTTTTACAGTAGCTGTAACTTTAATCTTATCACCTACAACACCGGAAACAGTATCCTTATCAAGTTTAATTGATACGCTGCTTCCGCCGCCGCCGCCACCGCCGCCGCTGCTCTTCTTAGCGGTGTAGTAAAGATTGATATTGTCGTTGCTGTCCTTTGGCAAGTTAGCTACATCTGCTGATGTTGTGCAAGCTGAATCTGTGAAGTATGCTCTGAATCTTGAAGGTGTGTATTGAAGAACATTAGAATTGAACTTACCGAATGTAGTGTCATCCTTAACTGCATTAATTTCTTCATCATTTGTATAAACCTTATATTCAGGTTCTGAGCCGGCTGCTGCACCATTCTTATAAATATTTACTAAGTATTTATAAGTTGTAGCTTTTACTGTAGCAGCATCTGAAGCAGGTGCTGAAGTTGTAGCAGCTGTTCTTACAAGTATTGTGTATTCTTTATTTCTTACTGCATTTTCGATTGTTGTTGTACCTGCTGCTGCCTTAACCCATGTTGCACCATTGTCTGTTGAATATTCAAAGTCGGCTGTTGTACCGCTTAGAACGATATTGTTTGTCTTCTTATCAGCTTTAGCTGTTACATTTTCCGGAGTTGCCGGCTTAATTACAGCTGTTGAGTTGTTAATTGTTGTTGAGCTTACAGGTAGATTATCTTCACCAACAATTTCATAGTTTTCATTATCAGCCTTAATATCTGATACTTTGATTGTGTTTGTTCCGACATCTTTACCGTCAAATTCCCACTTAGCAGAAATATTAACTGTATCGCCTACTACAGTTACACCTTCCTTAACAGTTGCTGTACCTGTTGCAGTTGTTGTGCCGTCATATGATTTACTTTCAGGTTTGAATATGATGTCTGAAAGTTTGATTGGTTTTTTCTTTGCTGTTAGAGTAATTGTCTTAGTCTTTCCTTTATAAGTAATTGTTACTTCTGTGTCACCGTAAGGAAGAGGTTCAGCAGGTTTAAATGTTGTACCATCTTTCTTTGTTAGTGTGTAGTTTGTAACAGGAACCTTTATTGCCGAAGTACCTGTACCATATACTGCATTAACTACCAAGTCACTCAAGTCAGGTGTCAACTCAGGATATGTGTATGTTACCTTTGTAGGACCTGAAATTTCTATATCTGAGAAAGCTTCTTGAGTTACGCTACCCTTAACATTTACTGTTGCAGGAGTGAATGAATAGTTAGCTGCATCTGTACCTGTAAGAGCCTTTTCTGTAACTTCTACATCAGGAGTACCCGGTGTCTTTACATCATTAGCTGCATATTTATATGTAAATGGAAGTGTTACGTTATCTCCTTCAACTATAGATGAATTATCCTTAGTTAGTACCAATGAGCTATCAGCAGTTACATCAGCTGTAGCATTAGGGTTAGCCTTAACTGCAGGAACTTTTATAGCATCAGCATTAACTGTAAGAGTCTTTGCTGTAATTGTTGCAGCTGTCTTAAGTGTACCGTCAGCATTAATCTTATCTGTATCCGGTGCAAATGTGTACTTACCGTTTGTTTCCGGTAGTGTAGTTGTTAGTTTAATCTTCTTATCTGTGCCTACATTTTTATCTGTATATACAAATGTACCTGTAACTGTGTATGAGTCTTTACCTACAAATGCTGTAGCTGAATCCTTAATTGAAATTGTAGGTGGTGTTTGATCTGCAGGAATAGTTAATCCGCCATCATATACCTTTGTAATTGTTGCGTCTGATACTGTGTAGTAAACTGTCTTTGCAGCTACAGTAATCTTAGCTGATGAAGTAAGTGTTTTATCGCCATAGATAAAGTTAACTGTCTTATCTTTCATATCAGGTGTGATAACAGTGTCAGCTTTAACAGGTGTATCACCGATTTTAACTGTAATACCTGCTGCTGCTAAATCATTATATGAGATTTTGCCTGTTGAGTTATCATCATATGTAACATTCAACTTAAGGTCATCTGTCTTAAGCTTATCGCCATATGTGTAATCTGTCTTTCCACCGCTAATTGTTGCACTCTTAATCTTCTTTGCACCAAGTGTAGCAACTGAAACTACAGATTGTGTATTGCTACCTGCATTTGTGTAAACAACGTAAACCTTGTGATTACCATCAAGCATAGGTTCTGTAATCTTTGTGCTTGCTGTTACAGCTGTTGCTGTCTTAGCTTCTGTTTCGCTTGTTGCAATTACAACTTTGTAATTGCTGTCAAAGTTATCAAATGCTACATCAGCACCTGTTGTTTCTGATGCTTTCTTAGCTTTTACAACGATACCTGTTGGGTCGAAGTTATCATCTTTGTTGTATGATGTCTTAGCAGCATTGTTTGTTGATGCTGAAATTGTAATATCATCATAATTTGATGTTACTTTAAATGGTGCACTCTTAACTGTTGTATCAGACTTAAGTGCTACTACAAAGTAGTTGTCGCCGTGAGCATATTTGTCAGCAGCTGTTACCTGAGCATTAACGGTACCAGCAGCATTAGATTTGTAAATTGCCAAGCCATTACTGACATTTTCATAGTTTGTGAATTTAAGATCAGTAGCTGTGTCGTTATTATTCTTTTTTACATTAACTGTTAAATTATTAAAATTAATATTTGTATCATCATAAATGTTAGTTGGTATTGTATTGTTGTTTACTGTGATTTCTGTAATTGTTACAGGTTTTACAACATATTTACCAATCTCAACAATTTTACCTTTATATTCTGCATACAAGACCTTATTGTCTATATCTTTTATTTCTGCTTGAGATGCTGGAACTGCAGTTAATCCAGTTGTACTTGTTGCGCCTGTTGCTCCGTAGTAGAACTTAACATTTGCCATATCTGTAGCTGTAAGATCTTTATCACTATTATCGCCATAGTGACCTGTAAGTTGTAAACCTGTTGTGTTAAGTGCACTTCCAACAAATTGATTTGGTATTGTATATGGTGCATTTTTAACTTTAATACTTTCTAAGCTTGCTCCAGCAATATTAGCATAAATATTGATAGCAGAAGTATCTAAATCAAATAACGTTCTTATATCAAGGTAATCATCATCATCACTTGGTTCAAATGAACCAGCATTACCATATTCACCAAAACTAATATTGTAGTCAGTGTCATCAAAACTCAATACATTTGGAACATTTACTGTTGGTGCATCTTTTGCCAATTTAAACTTTATCATACCAATATACTGATCATCAGATCCGTTATATCTAACTGACTTTGGCTTTATACTAATGTTGACACTATTTGGCGTTATATCAGAAGCATCGTCATTCAACAAATACTTTGTTGTTGCTTTATTAGCAAAAATAGCAGAAGTATTCTTTGCACCTATCAAGTATGCAAATCTACTGTATGAGTCACTCAAATAAGTATCTGCGGGTTTAATATACTCTGAGTTGAAGTTTAGCTTTACAAACATACTATTAAGTCCACCCTCGTCACCAACTGCAGCCTTAATATTTGTTATACCGGAAAGCTTAATTCCAACAAAAAACTCACTATCTTTTGTAGTATCTTCAAGAGCTGTCATTTTTTCTACAAGAGGTGTTGTGGAACCAGTTTGATTCTCTGCATTGTCATCATCAAAGCCTTCTTTATACTTAAATAATTCACAAGAAATTTTGGCTTTTGATGTCCCGTCTACCAATCGATCATCCCCTGCTGCAAAGACATTGGGCATAATGCTCAACATCATTGAAACAGAAAGGAAAATCGACAAAACTTTTTTTAATTTCATCTTTTTTCTCTCCTTTTAATTTGTATTTGTTTGCGTATTTGGTAACTCTCTGTACCATTCCTCTATAGGATTGTTATTAACCTTTTTATCAGCTGCTGACAAGCCCTTGTATTTATTCATATATTGATAAATAGGATTAACATCCTGTAGATTTACTGAACTTGTAGGATTTAAGTCAAGGCATCTGTATAAATATATCTGTCTTGCTGTTCCTGTAATAACATTACTATTACCTGTTGTGTTGAAGTACATATCCGGTTTATTAAAGAATTGATAAATTGGGTTTGCATCCTGTAAGTTAACAGAGTTAGAGAAGTTTGTATCGCCTCGAGATTGCAAAACAATCACATATCTATTAACCGTTATCGTTTTACCTGTTGGTTCATCAACGAACGAATATGTCATTGTGTATTTATCAGGTCTAATTAATGCGTCTTCAAAAACATTTGCTTTAAATGGTCTTGTTAGTTCCGTAATCAAATAATTTGAAGGCTGATCCACTATTTCAATATTTTGTTCTTTATAGTTACCATCATATATACCATTAATGCTCAAATTTTTAGTCATTCTCTGAACGGTTATCTTTCTGGTAACATTTGTTACTTGATTTCCTGCTGAATCTGTAGCAGTAAATCCAGGGTCTACAAAATACTTACCATTATAAACGAATATTGCATAATCATTTCTATCCATATTTATGTCAGGATTATTTAAGGCTACTAACTGTTCAGGTGTCATTGATGCGATACTCTTTGCTTCTACCCATGCTCTATATGAATAGGTATTAATATTAGTCGAAAGACCTGCTGTTGTTCCTGTTCCTGATTTTAATTTACTTTGAACCGCAGTCGGAATATACGGAGCTTTATAAATATTTTTTTCATTAAATGCTGATTTTGCTGCAGTTTTATCAGTAATTGCTGAATCCTTCATAATTTCACCATATGGTGAGTTACCATAGTTCAAAGTAATCTTAGCTTCAACAAGTTGTTGAACATGGAATGTATATGTCAATGTAGGTGCATCATTATCTGTACCTGCTTTTGTTGTAATAGTGATAGTATTTTCTGTTTGTCCCTTATTTGTAAGAGGAGCCTTAATTGTGTATGTACCGTCACCATTCTTTGTAGGTGTAAGAGTTGTACCGTCTGATGCTGTTATTGTTGTAGTATCAGGATTTGTAAGTGTTACATTAAACTGAATGCTATCAGCATCAACATCCGGAACTCTTACATAATAATCCTTAATTGCAGGAGTTTCAGCATTATCAAATGCTACATCATTCTTATACTGGCTATCTTTAAACGGTAATGCAGTTGAATCAACTGTTGAACCCTTGACAGAATTAGCTTTTATTTCTTTAATCGAAGGGTCATTTGCAAGTACTTCATAAACAATGTTTCCGCCAACTTTGGCATCTGTATATTCAGCATAGCCTGTTGTCTTACCATCATAAAGTAATACCGCTTCTGTTGTTGTTGACTTAACCGAATCAATAACATAGTTTGAATTAGCTTTTAATTCAACAGCAACTACATACTTACCAACCTTTGTAATGTCAGTAACTTCACTTAATTCACTCTTCTGAATATTTCCGTCAGGAGCAGTACCTGCGTCGGTCCATGTGTAATACTTAATGTCATATTCGCTTTTTCCGACTGTATTGCCTGTAGCATCAACTACAGTGATAACAGGATCCTTACGAGATGAACCGGCTTTTTGTTTTTGAGTATCAGGATCTACATTTACTGTAAGTTTTGCTGATGTTACTTCAAATGTTGAATCCTGTACACCGATTTTATAACCGTTTGCATAAGTTCCGGCATTATCAATAGAAATTGCTATTGTATAAACACCGACATTTTGAATTGTTGTTGTAGCATTATCCTTATCTGTTACAGTTGCAGTAAAGCCTGCCGGAAGCGTTTCATTTTTTGCAATATCGCTGTCCGCTACTTTTGTATATGTAGTTTTGCTTGCATCATCATATTTAATTTGATAAATATTGTACTTAGGCGAAATAACTTGTCCTGTATATTCAGCATTTGCATTTACAAGCTCAACCTTCAAATACTTAAACCATGTTGCATAATAAGTTTTATCAGCGTCTATTTTTGTATCCTTATTAAACTTAGTACCGGTACCGTTAAACTCTGTATTCCAGCCGTCAAATTCAAATGTACCGTTTGTTGGTTCTGTTATATCGTATCCGATTGAATCACCTTTGTATAGAGTAACTACACGAGGAGATGTGTCATTACCCTTAAGATCCAAGTTCTTGTTAAATGTAACATTAACTTTGTCAGATGTCGGAACTGAAGGATCTATATCCCATTGTGCATACAATGTTGTTTCATATGCAGTATTTGTACCTGCAATTTCCTTTAGTGCATCCTTAAGTGTCGCTTGGTCTATTTTTGTTGTCGAATCAACAGTTACACCGCTGCCATCAGCTTTTGTGTTCCAACCTTTGAATACATAATGTGTTCTTGTTGGTTCATTTGGCATCATATTGCCAAGTGCATCACCAAGATATGGATATACATACTTTGGATTTGCATCTGTCACTGCTGCATTTGTTTTGTTTCCTGTAACATTACTGTCAAATGTAACCTTTACACCATTGTTCTTAGGAATATCATCCGGAATAACATTTCCTCCCGGATTTACATTTGCAGCTGCCCAATATGCGTATAATGTTACTGTTGTAGGAGCTGATGCCTCACTGCCTTGTGCTGCAAGAGAAACATCATTCAATGTAGGATATTTTGCTGAAGTAACAAAATTACCTGATCCGTTAGGTTTAGTATTCCATCCTATAAATACATAATTTGTTTTTGTAGGATTCTGTGCAGGATCTGTATAGTTTGCTGTAGGCGCACCCACAACGTCATTATATGTACCTACACCACCATTTACATCATATCTGATTGTAATATCCGACAACCATTTTGCATAGTAATCAGTATTACTGTTTATTGGCTTTGTCTTGTCAAATGCCGTAGTTGTCATTGACAATGAACCGCCTGTTACTGTACCTTCATACCAGTTATCAAACGTATAACCTTTGTTGGTCGGTGCTGTTACATCATAGCCAAGAGAGTCACCCTTGAAAATTGTTACTGTCTTAACGTTTGTACCACCGCTGCCGTCTTTGTTATCATTAAATGTTATTGTTACTTTATCATTAGCATTAACATTATCAGCAATATCCCACTGTGCATATACAACCAAGTTGTATTTGCTTCCATTAGCCGTTACACCGTCAAGTGTTGTTGTTATTGCTGTTGCATCTGTAAATGTTGTACCTGAGCCATCTGCTTTTGTATTCCATCCTACAAACTTATAATTTGTTCTTGTTGGAGCTTCCGGCATCAATGTACCAAGAGCATCTCCAAGATGCGGATATACATACTTCGGATTTGCATCCGTTACTGTTGATGAAGCACTTCCTGATGCATTACTGTCAAATGTAACTTTTACACCATTATCATTAGGTGTTTCATTACCCGGTAATTTACCCGGTGTTACAGGAGCATCTGCCCAGTATGCATACAATTCTACCGGGTTTGTTCCACCGGCAGCTGTTGAAACATCATTTAATGTAGCGTAATCAGCTGCAGTAATGAATTTACCTGAACCGTTTGCCTTTGTATTCCATCCTACAAATGTATAATTTGCTCTTGTAGGGTCTGAAGGTGCTGTATAAGATTTTGAAGGTGCACCTTTGTCTGTAGCAAATGGTGTTGCCGGAGTTGTTCCGTCGTTAATGTTAAAGTTTACAGTAATATCAGATTTATATGTTGCCTTTACCGTTATATCTGAATTTACTGTTGTTGTCTTATCAAAATCTGAATTATCAGCTGTATTTACCCACTTATCAAAACTATAATTTGTTTTCACCGGTGTTGTTGGCATTGCATCGCCAATCGAATCACCTTTACCGACAGTTATAGTTGTCGGAGCAGTAGGTGATGTTGCACCGTCATAATCAAATGTTACAGTTACCTGATCTCTGCCTGCATATGTCCAATGTGCATACACCGTTTTATTATCTGTTAAAGTAAATGGTGCTTTATCAGTAGTATCAGATTCTGAAGCCGCTCCGTACCAACCGTTAAATGTGTATGCATCACCTGTTGCTGACGTCTTTGTCGGAGTAGGCATCTGATATGCGTAAATTGTATCACCTCTGACAACCGTCATAGATGCAGGTGTTACTTGTGCGTCACATCCTGTAGGACTAAATGTCAATGTTACTGCATTGTCCGGATTCTCCGGTGTCCACATTGCATAATAGTCAGTATTGCTTGAAATTGTTTCTGCCTGTAATTGTGTATTTGAGTATGTAGTGCCTGAGCCGTCTGCTTTTGTATTCCATTCTTTAAATGCATAATCTGCTCTTGTAAATGTCGGAATATCACTTGATTTCAAACTTGAACCGGCACTGATTGTTTTGTTTGTTGTGTTTTCTGTTTGTCCATAATTCTCATGGAATGTTACTGTTACATTCTGTACCCAATGAGCATAAACATCGGTGATTGAAGAAACATCTGTTGCTGATGATGTGTTTGTACCATCATCAAATACGATTTTGTCACCACCGTTTTGCTGTGTAAACCAGCCATCAAACGTGTAACCAGCAGGTATTTCAAAGTCATCACTTGATTTACCAACTGTTGGTTTTTGCGTTTCAGCAATCGTTGCACCGGCTTTTGGTGATACTGTAACATCCTTGGTTGTCTGTGTACCTGATGGATAGTTACTGTTGAATGTAACCGTGTGACCATTAACATATGTGGCATAAACTTTTGTATCTTCTTTTATCTTTGTTGCTGTCGTAAATTCTGTTGCTATTCCTGTATCGCTCGGAATATAGTACCATTTATCAATAAACTTTCCTGAAGGCACTGTAAAATCTGCAGATGTAGGAAGTGATGCTCCTGAAATAGAGCTTAGGCTACTATTTTCAGCAACTTTTGTATCTTTATTTACTATATGAGTACCATATGTTTTTGTTGTTTCATCATAGCTGTCATAATATGATACTGTATATGTTGCCGGTGCAACATTTACTGAAGATGTATCAATATTAAACAATGGTCTGATATCAATACTATCATCATCTTCGCTGTATTCGTAAGAAGCTGATGAACCATTTGAACCAAAACCTATATTAAAGTCAGTATTATCACTCTCATGTTCTATAATTTTTGTGCCATCAGGTATTTCACTACCATCCTTAAGGAATTTAAAGTAAAATAAAGCAACATATGCATCACTATCACCGGTATAAGATGGTGTTCTACTTTTCAAGGCATAGGTAATTACATTAGCATTTATATTACCCTCTCCAACACCATAACCCATGGTAGAGCTATATATCGATTCCTGATTTTTTCTGCCTCCCAATCTATTTGGCATATCGGCAGAATAATTATTTTCTTCACCATCAACTAAAGCTATATATTCAGAATTAAAATGAAATGGTATACTCATATTAAAAATACCATCTGCACCAGCCCTAATACTTTTTAAATTAGATATTCTTATACCTAATACAAAAACATCTCCCTGATGTATATCAGCTCTATCAGGCGTGCTAACCTTTTCTGCCACTATCGATTTATGATCATTAGCATATGCCCCATCTGCATCCGTATATGATCCACCATTTCCTGCCAAATCATAATCAGATTTAAAATTCATATAATCATAGATTATATCTGCTTTTGTAGAACCATCTGTAAGACGTCCATCGTCCGCAAATGCTGTGATAGCATTCAAAGGAAAAATGCTAACTAACATTGACAGCACAATCATAAGTGCCATTATTTTTTTACTCTTCATCTTTTTTCTCCTTTCTTTTCCTTTGTCATATTGAATCCGGCAACTCAACATACCATTCCTCAAGCGGATTATTGCTATTTGCTTTATCTGTACTTGATAAACCTTTATACTTATTTGTATATTGATATACCGGATTTGTATCCTGCAAATTAATCGAATTTGTAGGTTTTAAATCTAAGCATCTATATATATATACCAACCGAGCAGTACCAGTTATAACGTGATCTGTTCCCTCAGTTTTAAAATATGTATTAGCATTATTAAAATATTGATACATTGGATTTACATCCTGCAAATTAATTGACCCCGAAAAATTTGCATCTCCTCTCGGCTGTAAAACAACCACATATCTTGCAGTCTCTACCTTTTCATGTGTATTGTCATCTTCAAATGAGTATATCATCTTATATATATCAGGTCGTATAAACGCACTGTCAATATCACCTTTTACATATGGTTTTGTTATTTCTGTAAACAAATATTTTGACGGTTGATCTAAAATGTCAATATTTTTTTCTACATAGTTACCATCATATAAACCATTGATACTCAAACCCTTATTCATTCGTTGCACAGTTATTCTACGATCTAATTTATCCACTGTTTTACCTAATGAATCCTCAGCTACAAAGCCCGGATCAACAAAATATTTTCCATTATAAACAAATATTGCAGTTTCATTTTTATCCATATTGATATCTGGATTTTCCAAATCCTCAAGCTGTTGAGCTGTCGCTGTTTTTAAACTTGCAACATCAACCCATGCTCTATACGAATATGCATCTATATTAGTTCTCAAAGTAGTGCTATTTCCTGTTGAGGATTTTATTTTAACAGCAGCATCTGTTGGTATATATGGGGCTTTATAAATATTCTTTTCATCAAATGCATCTTTTGCCTTTTGTTTATCTGCATCCGCAATATTAGAAGCCTTCATAATTTCACCATAAGGTGAATTACCGTAATTTAATGTAATCTTCGGTTTCAGCAATCTACGGATATATACCGTATATGTTGTACCTCCGGCTGTAATTGTAACCGTATTATTATATCCGTCGTTTACAGTCTTGTCCAATTCAGCAAGATCAAATAAATCTGACGAATACTTTTTAGCGTCTGATGCTGTCACGTTGACGCTTGCCGAATTAACAGTTACAGTCGGTTTTTCGGATGAACTTACGTCCATTCTGATTTGTTCCGTTTCATTAGGAACACTTACATAATACGTTTTAGTTTCCGCTTTAAACTTATCTTCTTGTAAAGTCTTGTCCGATGATAAATAATAAGTTGTATCCGGTGACGGAGTCGCTCCCGGATCTGACGGAGTTTCTCCCGGTTTTACCGCAACTATATTATCTATTGCATCATTTGTTCCAAACAGACTTATATCGCCGCTGAAATCAAATAAATTTTTAAGGTTAGTATCATCCGGAGCCGGATGTGTCGTAGCAAACCATGATGCATGAGGATTTGTACCGTCACTACCGGAACCGATAGCAAACGTATCTCCGCCTCGAACCATACTCAATACAGTAGGATTCTGGTCTGCCGCAGTTTCATCGGGAGCACTCAAAAGAACGAAAGGCAATTTCAACAAATACTGCTTTGAATTACTTGCCAAGTCTTTAAATCTTAACAGCGAGTTCCCTTTAAATACCACACCCACATAGCACATTTTCCATCCAGCGTTAGCTCGTTGAACAGCTTCTGTACTATTTTCTCTATCATTTAACGCAGTATCTATATCGCATTCACGAACAGATGTAATCTCATATTGTGTATCATCCCACCAAGCACTGCTGTCACCTGTTGAGCTCAGGTTTCCCTTTACCAGCTCATCATTCCAGCTTTGTTCTGCAGTTGAAGATGCAGTTGTTTTATCCCAATACGGCTTTACGTAATTCGGATCATATTCAAACGCTACATCTAACGAATAAACACCATCAGTAAACAACGGTAAATCGTTTACATTTTCAACGCCGATACCTACCCAAAATTCAAGCGGACTGGTTAAGTTTACATCATCTTTACTAAATCCTGCTTTACCGGGACTTGCATCATTCGGTGTAGAGCCTCTGCCCATAAAATCTACAGACAAAGTTCTGTTTGTTGCCTGTGTTTCTATATTTTCGTATTCATCCGCAGCAGCAGGAATACTAATCATACATACTGCACACATAGATAGTGACGTAAATCCTGACACTAACCTTTTTAGAATCTTATTCATTACGCACCACCTCCATCATTAGTATAGAACTGAATTATTTTTTTAGCACGTATATTATTTGCATCTATCAAATTCACTGCTCTATCTTTATTTACATCGCAGATACGATATCTATTTAGCAATCCGCCAACATCATAACCTGTAACATTTGTGTTGTTCGCTAAATCTGCACTGAATCTGTTTCTTATTCTTGAAACATCTTTTGTATCTGCTTGTTTATCATTATTGACATCTCCAAGAGTATTAAGCAAGATTAACGGTCTTTTTATTGAAACGATTGAACCGTCAAAATCTGCGAATGAATAAACAAGTTCATATTTATCAGGTCGGATTCGTTCCGCATTTAATTCGGATATTGTACCGCTCGACGGCAGATTGATTATCTGTGCATTGACAGATGAATAATCCGTAGAACCGCCATCTTGATATGCCGCATTTGTTTCCGTTAAAACATTAACCGTTATCTTTTTGGTGACATCGGTTACCGCTCCGCCAATCGAATTAATAACGCTTTCATATCCCGGGTCTGTAAAAGTTCCCGAATTCAAAACAAACAATGCTGTATCATCCAAATCATAATTCACACCCGACGTCCAAGCTTCACCGCAATAATTTACACCCACCGTTGCACCTGCCGGCGTATATCCTGCAGTAAATGTATAATCATTTTTGTCAAATTCATTTTTAGCCGTCGCCTTATCCGTTATTGCCGTATCACGCATAATCAAGCCATACGGCGAGTTACCATAATTAAATTTCATCAATTTGGACTCTTCTATTTTTCTGTAAACGTGAATCTTATACGACCTTGTAACTTCGCCTTCATCAGGATCGTCATTAGGATCATCATATGTCATCGTCAATGTAAGCAGGTTATCAACAGGGCTGACGTCAAGCTCTATATCCTCTGACTTATAATAATTATCCGTTGCGTCCTCCGTTGGCGTGGTCAATGTATCAGTTACAGAATTATGTTCACGCGAAAGAGACAGCGTCGCATTTTTTGCTTCATCTCTAAGTTTGAACCAAAGCTTTACTTTGTCAACACTATTTGGCACTGCAACATAATACTCACGTTTTACAGGGTCAAACTTTACAATTTTCCAATTCTGATCATGCAAATCCTGATCATTGTCATTTGTATCTTTAACCATAAGTTCTGTCGCTCTGAGTTTCGCTCCAAGCGACTCTTTAAAGTGAGCCGTTATTTTAACATTTTCTGCCGGCATTTCAAATGTCGTATTAGCCAATGTACTGTCTGCGAATGTCACATTACCGGTTTCACATGTCCATCCGGTGAAAACGCAATCTTCTTCGGGAGTTGCTGTTATTGAAACAGCTTCACCTTCACTTGCAGTATATAATCCCGAGTCCGTTTCTGCTTTACCATAATTTACATTATCAGAAACAAGCTCTATTTTATATGTAGGAGCTTCCGTAACTTCAAAAGAGATTTTAAACGTTCGAAGGACTCCATCATTTGATATAACAGAAACTGTACATTCATAAGTTCCTACATCAAGACCTATATTAGTTGTTATATCAAAGTCTACACTTTCACCTTTTTGTAAAATCTGAGGCAACTTTTTGCTGATGGTAAATGCTTCTTTATTCCCATCTTTACTCAAAGAAATAGCAGCTGTCAAGCCGTATATATCGGTTGAGCCTATATTTTTAACAGTAAATGAATTTTTTTGCAAATCATTATAATCATACCCAACTTGTTTTTTGTCATATGTAAAATCGGGTATTACATCAATTTCATCTCTATCATCACCGTTGACAACCAAATACTTAATCTCAACTGTGTTATTATTCTCATTTACAACATTTCCGTAGTTTGTATATGACGTTGTTGAAAGCGTACCCCTTACAGTTACAACACTGCCAACCAATGTAGGGTCTCCGTCAATAACATCCCACGAATCAACTGTGAAGGTCGAAAGCTTACCTATTTCCGTACCGTCGTATCCATCATATGTTGTTCCAACAAAATCAGAAAGTACAGGAAGCGTTACAGTTGTCGGCAAACTCACACCCGCTTTGATAGGAAACATTGCCGATTGCAAATCCGAATAATCAAAAGCATAGCTGTCTAAATAAATATTTTTTCTCGGATTTGTACTGAATTCAGTATACGGTCCCGGATTTTTTCCCGGTTCCGTTGATGATATTTCAAACTTACCGGCTTTACTTCCAAGGTTTATAATCTGTGCAAGTTTCTTTTCAGAGTCTATTGCAATATCAGCCTTTACAGTAATTGTTGCCGTTCCGTCATCATTTACAACAGCATTATAACCCGACATTGAAGAATCAATAAGTTCTCCGCCCGGCATTCTCACATCAAATGTTGTACCTGCAGGAATTGTGTTCCCATCTTTATTTTTAACTGTTATTGTCAAAGTACCGTCATCAGCCGTGACAGCACTTACAACCTCCAACTCTTTTGGAAGCTCACTCTCGTTATCGACAACATTTCTTATAAAGTTGATATCAGAGCTGTCCTTTACTGTAAGCCACGGATAATTAATCGATATTTTGTTTATATCCGCAATGTGTCCCAAAATTGTATATTTGCCTACCACTTTGTTTTTGATATCGTCAGGTATATCAAGCAACTGCGATGTTTCAGTGCTAAGCTGATACCATCCGATATTAAACTCCGGTACTCCACCGTTTGGAATATATTTATCAAGTATCGGTTTTGCTTTTGGTGCAAGTTTCAAATCGTCTATTGTTGCAGGATAATCCGCCGCACCGGTCCAATACGTCAAATTCTCATTTTCTGCCGTGAAACCAATCAAATTAATCGGCGTCACATGTATTGTAACGGTTATATCAAAATCATCATTGTATTTTTGAACAACCGTATAGTCACCTTCTTTTGGATTCCACGAAATCGAGCTTAGATTGCTTGTCGTCTTATCCCACTTAAACACTGCCGGTCTTTCGGAACCGTCTGCATATTGGAGTGATATAATCGACATTTTATCATTTATGAAATCAAGTAAATCATCTATCGTACCATTCTTATAGATGTCATAAGAAGTAACTGTCAACTCCTCATTCAATGCCTTAACATTTGAAAGTGCCGCTTCAATCTCAAAATTACACTCAACATTTTTATCAGCTCTTGAGTACCATTTGACATCTCCGTCACTGCTGTCGATATAACCTATATGAACACCGTCATCATCTGTAATAGTATCGTCCTGCACTGTAATCATTGTCGAAAACGGTACAATTTTAATAACATCCTTAAGTTCGCTTTTTGAAAGCTTTGCAAACTTTGCAGGGTCTTTTATATAAAAGCTCAATCGTCCGAGTTTTAAATTTTTACCGTTTGCAAGAATAAGATGTTCGTCACGACCTTTTACCGCAGTTATGTATTTAGAAGTTGTACCTTCTTGCGGTAAGAAGTTCATTATTGCTCTGCCGTTGTCGGCATCTGCAACACCAATAATCGGCATACTTACACCAATCATAGACGGTAATTTAAAGTCGCCAAAGCTTCCGATTGGAAAATCATCAGTATTTTGTTCAAAATAATCATGAGCAATATCATATGAATATCCGACGCTTCCCGAAGAAGTTGTAGGGTTTTTAATCGGTGTATTCGTTGCCACATCCGAAAGCTCTATGTAATTTTTATCATATTCAATACAATAAGATATTGCAGTTGAATCAATATTTTTCAGAGATATATCAACGAAGCCTTGAGTTGTTGAACCGTTAGCCACCATTTTTATGCCACTGAATGATATAGCTGCATTTGGGTAAGATGTTGCAGCCCAAACAATAACAGATACAAAAACAACCACAATAAGTGCGCTTATTGTGATTTTCTTTTTCCCAATATGCATGCTCTCCCCCCCTGCTACAATTATCCCTATTATGAATAATTCTATACTTTAATTGTACACTAACTTATACCAAAAGTCAACATTTCTATTCAAGAAAAACACCGTTTATTCTTTACAGTTCATTATCGTATATTGTGTGAATGTTACAATTATTACTGTTTAATAAAATTACATAAAATGTATAAAACAAAAAAAGAATCGACAGAATTAAATCTGTCGATTCCTTAAAGCTAATTAATATGCTTTTATTTTGACTTTGTCGGGACCTTGGTTATCCAATACAGGAGTCTTCTTTCCAAAATACATACCTGCATACAGAAGGTCTTTTGTTGTGATTGAGCCGTCACCGTCAAAATCACAATCAGCTCTTTCAACACGTCCGCCCTCAAAGTTAATCCAAGAAATTATCTTCTTGCCATTTGCTTCGTAATAAGCGCCGGCTGTATTAGTGCCATCACCATATTGGATTTCTGTATAAGCAGATACACCTGCTACTGCTGTTGAAACAGAATATGATGATTCTGAACTCTTAGCACTGTCTGATTTACTATCCGACTTACTGTCTGATGTCACACTGTTTGTTGTGCTGTCCGACTTACTGTCTGATGTCACACTGTCTGTTGTGCTATCCGACTTGCTGTCTGATGTCGCACTGTCTGCTGTGCTATCCGACTTGCTGTCTGACGTCGCACTGTCTGTTGTGTTATCTGACTTGCTGTCTGATGATGTATCACCATTTGATGTATTATCACTTGATGTATTACCATCTGACGGTGTTTCTGTATTATCGGATTTATCTCCCGTTTCAGTATCTGATGATGTATTATCGCCTGTTTCACCTTTATTAGGTGTATCAGTCGTTGTACTGTCATCCTTACTGTCACCACTGTTTGTTCCATCACTTGGAGTTGATGGTGTATCCGGTGTTTCACTCGGAGTTTCAGGGTTATCCGGTGTTCCGCTGTCAGGAGTTGACGGTGTTGACGGATTATCCGTTGTTCCGCTGTCAGGAGTTGACGGCGTTGACGGATTATCTGTTGTTCCGCTGCCAGGAGTTGACGGCGTTGACGGATTATCCGTTGCTCCGTTATCCGGAGTTTCAGGATTATCACTTGAATCGTCTTTCTTATCAGTATCCTTAGTTTCATCCTCGGTTCCGTCTTCAGTTGTTGTTATCGAATCCTTAATAATTTGTCCTGTATAGTCATTCATAATAATGTTATATAGGAATACATTTACTAAGTTAACATCAACATAATCTATGACGCCGTCACTTACATCATAATCTGTAACGTTACCCGGTGTAATTCTAATCATACCAAAGTCATATTTAGCTTTCACAAAAGTTTCGGTTGAAACAATGTTGGTGATTTCATAATCCAAATAACCTGTTCTGCTTATTACAATATGATATGTATCTGCATCAGGAAGCGAGATTTCAAAGTTGCCGTTCAGACCAACTTGGTAAACCGTATTTCCTGCCGCATCTACCGCAACAAGATTATTGCTGCTGTCATACATTCTTATTTCTGCAGTATCGTCACCTTGAGCAACCGAATGAACTCTGCCTGTTATGTAAGTTTGAAGTTCTGGAACTGTTTCGGCAGTATCTCTTGTAACAGTTACACGATACTTACCGCCGTTAGTTACCGTAGAGCTTACCTGACTTACAATCTCAAAGTCGATTGTAAACGACTTTTGGTTAAGTGCAAGGTCAAACATATGTGTTAATTCTGATGCCGACTTACTTGCTACCTGCGTGCCTTCAATGCTCATATTTAGGATTGGATTATATTCTGTAGTCTTAATCGTAAATTCGATTTCTGTTGCAAGCGGATCTACAAGAACATCGTAGCTTATTACACTTGCATCGAACTTAGGATTTAGTTCTTCGTATCCGTCTCCATCAACTGTATCTGTTACGATAATGTTGCTTAGGTAAGCTGTGTTCTCTCTTACAATCTTAATTACATAAGTGTATGGAGTTTCAGCTACTGTTACGAATACATAATCTACAGCTTCACCCGCGTCAAGCTCAAATTTCTCACTTGCACTGCCGATTGATTCTGCCGAATTTTTACCCTTATGAGTAAATACTATACTGTCAGTTGGGTTTTTAGCTTCTGCTGTTACCGTAATATCTTCATCATAAGGTGAGATATTAACAACATAACTAAAGATTTCAGGGTTAAATACCTTTGACAAATCGAACTTATCGGTTGTCAGACTTGCAAGTCTTGCATCTCCGTTTGCTCTGTCATCACGAGTAATCTTCAATTCGTACTTGCCAATCTTACCGTCCTTATTTTCAACAGTTACCGTTACAGTTTCTGTTGAATGTTCACTGTCAAGGAAGCTTGACGGCAATGTAATTTCAGTGGCTGTGCCGCTTGTTACCGTTGTAACCTTACCGTCGCTTGTAGTAACGGCAAGTTTATCATTTGCCGGATCTTTAGCTGTTACAGTCAATGTAATTGTATTGTCTGTGTAATTAACCTTAGCAGAATATTCAGCATCTTTTTCTTCAAATGCAGGAGTCATTTCATATAATCCGTCGCCTGCAGCTGTTTCATCCTCAAGTTCAATGTTTTCAAGGAATGCCTCAGGAATTAACTTATCAAGACGAGTTACATTCAGAACATAAATTCCGTCTTTTTCGTCAACTGTTATCTTAACCGTTACGGTAAAGTTCTTAGTATCAAGAGGAAGTTTATCAAATGTTCTTACGTCACCGTCTACATAAGCTCCGCCGTCGATACTCATACTTACTTGTGCATTTTCATAAGTATTCTTTGTATGTACGGTAAATGCTTCGGTATCCTTACCTATTTCAACATCATAATTTCTTACTATCGGTGAGAACTTAGTCTTCATAGTAGCATTATCTGTCCACAAATCAGTTAAGATAGGTGCGTCTGTATTATAAACAGTTACTACATATTCATTAATAAGCTCGTATCCGCTTTCAGTAAACTTAGTTGCACGGAATGTGAATGTTGCCTGTCCGCTTTCGCCTATAGACTGTGCCAAGTATGAACCTATACCTTCTTGCAATGAGTAATCTCTCATTGTTTCATTGATTACTTCAATGTAAACATCCGGGTCATCACTCTTAGCAAACAAGTACGGTGTAGCACCGTCATTAACGGCACTGTAAACAAATACTTTTTCGTCAAACGCTGTGAAGAATGTTGCATCCTTGCCTGTCTGGTTGATTGTCGGATCAATCATAATATGATTGATGAACGGTTCATAAGGCTTGTCTGCATCGCTTTCAGCATATACAACGAACGACTTGTTAATACCGCTTATTGCGCTTACAACATTAATGTCGAATCTTTCCTTTTGTGTTGACATTGTAAAGTCAATGTCCTTTCCGCTTTCAATCTCTCTGCCGTTTACAGTAATTATTGCATCGCTGTCGGCTGAAGTTATATTAAGCGGAATTGTTGTTGTACCTTCAGGTACTGTTATTGTTTCAAGAGTGCTGTTTGTTATCGCATCTCCGTTCAATGTACCGCTGATACCGTTGATTGCAGTATCACGCAAGATTGTTACAGAATACTTCTGCATTGTAGCACCGTTTCTGACTGTAATAATTCTTACTGTCTTATTACCGTTCAATGCAAATGTTCCGATGCCGCTTACGTTTGCAGAACTGCTTGATGCCTTAGCATTTATTGTTACACGAGTTGTTGATGCATCTACATATGTGTAGTAGTTAAGCTCTCTTGCCGAGAAATCCGGAATTATGTCCTTACCGTCTACAGTCAAGCTGCTTAGGTCAGGAACATCGGCTGCCATATTCTTTCTGAATATATCCAATGTGTATGTTACTTCAGGCAATGAATCATCAGCTGATGCATATACCTTGATTGCAACTGAGTTATATACTCCGTCTGTCAAGTCTATATCCATAGCGCCTGTATATTCTGTGCCGTTTACTTTAATCACACTGCCCGGATTTAATGCAGCTGTTTCAAGAGTTACCTTATTTACCTGATAAGGAACTGTTACATAATAGTTCTTTACATCTCTTGTAAATGCCGGTACGACTGTACCCTTATTAAGAACAAGTTCTGTTAGCGCATTATCGTTATCCGAATCAGGGCGATATACATTTACAAGATATACACGCTTAGTTATTGATAACTCTGCAGGAGATTTTGTACTATCTATTGCAGTTACAACAACCTTAATCTGATTCTTACCCTTCTTAAGTTCGATATTTTCTGATGCCATACCGCTTACAACTTCAAGGTTGTTAACAGTAATCTTCGCATCATTGGCAGTTGGGATAAGGTTAATGTATGATGTTGATTCATCTACATTAATTTCATATGCCGTCTTATCCGGATCAAATGCCGGTGACAATGCAAAGTTCTGTTTAACTGCCAAGTCGATAAGTTTAGGGTCAAGGTCAGGTTGTTGACGATTGATTACCAATGTATAATACTCTTTATTTTCCTGAGCATTCGATAGTTCAATCGTGAATATGTTATCACCGTATTCAATAGGTTCAAAGATATTATTCCATGTACCGCTTGATATTACTCTGCCGTTTACTCTAATCGTTAGATTATCTTCATCCGATGGGTCATTTGATACAGCAGTTACCTTAATATCTGCCTTTTCAAATGTACTTGGAACACTTGCATAATATGAATGTTCATCCTTATCGAATGCAGGCGTTATAGCATAGTCATCAAAGTGTTGGTCTTTTAGTTCCAAACCTGTAATTTCAGGTATCGGAGTTTCAAACTTATTACGATATACCGAAACCGTATAAGTCTTTTCTGTACCGTTTACTGTTCTTACAATGAATGTTACTACCGTTTCACCTACAGCAAGCGGTGACAATGAGAATGTATCTCCGCTGCTTATCACCTTAGAAGTTTCGCTTGATGTAACGGTTATATCCTTTATAGCATCCGGAGTTCTTGCAATCGGTATCAAATCAACATTTTCATGCTCATAAGTATAAGTCAAATGATAATTTGTTTCATCACTGTCAAATATAGGAGTGAGTATACCGCCTGCTGTGTACTTAATATCTATTAGGTCAGCATTATCATTTTCACTGCCTCTGTAAATATTAATTACATAAACCTTCTTAGTGTTATTCCATGTTCTATTACCTGCTTTTGCAGTATTGTTAGGAGCAGTTACCGTAATAACAATCTTATTGCTACCCTCTACAAGCTTAATATCGGTGTTTATCGTACCAACCGCATCAACGTCAATATCTAAGGCTTCGCTTCTTACCCAAATAGCAGACATTGTATTTTCGGATTTAGCGTTAATCTTAATTGAATCAACGTCATTTGCAACAGTAATCTTATATGATGTTACATTCTTATCAAATGTCGGCGTCATACTTTGACCGCTTGCTGTCAGAGATGAAAGCAATGCGCTTGTATTCTTATCTATTGCTCTGTTTATTGTAATTGAGTAGTAACGACTGTTGCCGTTGCCATCGCTTACTTTGACAATAAACAAGTTATTACCCGCATCAAGCTTAACCGGCGTCGGCTGACCGGACAACATAGTTTCGGTTGTATTATTGGCTACATCATACAATGTTGCAGTCATATTACCGTCTGTACCCGTAACATTTGTATTCGGAATTACTGTGATTGCTTCTTCTGTTTCCGTATTAGTTACATTTGAATAGTAGTTATAATCTACATCTGATGAGCTGTTCATCATTGTCAATGTATGATTTGCAAGAGATATACTTGATAAGAAGTTTTGCTTTGGATTGATATTAGCATTAGTATTTTTATAAAGTGTAATCTTATACTCTTTCATTACTACGCCGCTTGCCGATACATTGAATGCAACTTCGGTTGTTGATTTCTCAGTCAAACCGTCTTTGATTGTCACGCTCGTTCCCTTTGTGGTAGAACCGCCGTCAATCTTGTAAGCCACATCGCTTGCAGCACTGCTTGGTGTTGCTTCAATATTAATATCATTAATATTTTCACCTTCAACAATGAAGTAGTAATCCGTAATATCTCTGTCGAACATCGGAACTAAGCTGTAATACTTACCGCCGATAACGACTCTGATGTCGTCCAAAGTAGCGTCAGTATCAGGAATCTTACGATTTATTGTAACCGTATATGTCTTAGTTGTTATTCTGTCTTCAGATGTTACTTCAATCTTCAATATGTTGTTACCAACTGTCAAGTTATCAAATACAAAACTATTTCCGCTTGTGTGGTTGATAACCGGCTTTGAACCGTTGCTTGTAGATGTCATAAGCTTGATTGTAGCATTATTGCTTGCTGTAATCTTATCAAATGTCACCTGTGTAACAGCTGTATCTACATCGATTTCGTAGTTATGAACATCCTTATCGAATGTAGGTTTCATCACTACGCCGCTTTCAGGTTCAAGTTCAATAAGGTCTGCATCGCCTGACATTCTTGTTACGTGTACAATATATGTCTTGGTTATATCTGTTGCAACATCCTTTACAGTAACGGTTATATCTTGAGGATTATTCATCAAGTATGTCTTATTGGTAAACTGCTTTGTTGTTCCCGAATCAGGGTTTTGCTCAGCTAAAGTACCAATCTTAACCGTCTTACCGTCTGATAGAGTTGTTACTCTCATCATCGGTGTATATGTCGCATTATGCGGAATACCTATTTCAAAGCGGTTATTTTCACTGTTCCAAACAGCTGCAATAGGATTTGCATATTGACGAGTTGTATCTGTTACAAAGTCGCCGTTGTCAACATCCATGTAGATGCTTAGAATATCACCCGTCACACTAATCAACTTCAATACATAATCTCTGCTGATTGTATCTGTACCGGCTGTCAAAGAAACATTAATATCAACATTTGTAGTTACAGACGATATAGTCGGCATAGTTATCGTTACCCAACCGGTAGACGAAACATCTGCTGCGCCATTTGTCTTTAATGTTGTTGTTGCTCTTGAATCGCTTGCCATAGCCTTAACAATCGGATTTGTACCCGATTCAACATATGCAACATATGTTCCGTCCGGCTGCAAAGCGGCAGGCATATCATTTACCATGACATACTTAACGCTTGCGTCTATCGGCTTACGATAAATATGAAGTTCGTATTCCAATTCCTTAGATGTTTCACTTGTTACTTTTACATAGAATACGTTATCGCCATATTCAAGATTTACGTTTTGAGTAATTGTAACAAACGCATTACTCATCGGTTTTTTGTTTGAATCAAGAATTGTAACCATCGTCTTAGCACCATCATGATTATGATATGCCTTAGCGTAAATGTCTGCATTAGTCTTTTCTGATTCAACATTTACCGTATAAACGCCCTGTTTCTTTTCATCATCTGTTGTAGGCTTATTTATCTTATAATTATCCTTATCAAAGTCAGGATCCAAGTCGTAACCGATAACTTGTAAATCTGCAAGTCGGTTTTCATCGCTAGGGTCATGAATTTCTATATAATAAGTTTTTGTGTAGTGAGGGACTCTCAAGTAAATAGGTATTCTGAAGTATTCCGAAGTTGTTCCGTCTGTCTTCATACTGTTGACATACTGCTTAATATATTTACTCAAATCGTCGATTTGCTCACTGCCTGCGTCTGTAATCTTGATTCTTGTTTCATAATCATTAGGATTCCAGCCTTGTGTCTTCGCATAGTCAAGTAGTTTCTGATGTGTTTCATGTGCATTTGCATATACATCATACTCATGTAAATCATTTTCAGTCTTAATCGAATAAGTTGTAACCGTCTTTATAAATGATGAATTATAGAACGGTATCTTATTTGAATTGTCCTTCTTTGTGATATACAAATCATCAAGATATACGTCAACCGGAATATGCTTGATACGTAATGTATAATAGATTGACGGGCTGCCGTCCGACTTCTTAAGTTCAATCGAGAAGTAGTTGTCGCCAACCTTCAAATCTACGTTTGCAGTAAGCTGACCGCCCTTACCTGCTCCCAATGTATATGTCTGCGATACTGTAAGACCCGTCAACGTAATTGCGGCATTTTTATCAACAGCATATATATCAACTTTAGCAGTTGGATTTTCTGCTTCTGAATATGAGTATGCCTCATATATAATCTTGCCGCTGTCAAGAGTTGTCTTAACTGCATCATTGTCATTTACACGGATTGCTCCAAGTGCTGCGTCAAGCATATCACGCTTAATTAAAATATTGTTAATTGTTATTAAGAATCCGTCTTCGTCATATACACGAAGCTGAACAATCGAATTAACTTCTTTTAGCTTAATTGTTGATTTAATAGTCTGCTCATTAGTTGTATCATCTACAAGTATCTTTTCACCGTCGTCAATCTGAACGTAATATTTATGACCTTGAGGGTCTGCCATATTAATTTGCATATCTGCATCGCTCAAGTAGAACGGAAGTTTTGTCGGACGTTCATAGTTTGAAATGATAACACCGTCTTCATTTGTAACCGGATCGCCGATTCTTTCTGTAAGTTCGTCATTTACGACTGTGTTCAAATCGAAGTTGTAGATGTACTGAACAATGTAAATCGTATAGTTCTGTGTTGCGCCTGACGGAGATTCTACCGTTACAGGAACTTGTGTAACACGACCGTTTAGTTTTACATCATCAATATACGTATTTACTGCGCTGTTCTTATGAACACCGTTTACATATATCTTAGCAAACTTATTCTCACTTGTAAGTTTTACTACAGCTGTATCACGTCCTTGCGGAACTGATGCCAAGTAAGTTGTAAGACCTGTTATACTTGCATTCTTCAAGATTACTTCAGATTCATCTATAGGATAATCTTTGTATCCTTCTTTTCTCAAACCGATATTAACATTTTTCAACTGAGTACCCTCAGGGCTGTTAATAAGGTTGATTACATATTCCTGAGATGCGTTGTTGGTTCTCGATGTTACTTTGAATCTGAACTTATATAAATTTCTGTCTTCCATACTGGCAGCATCCGTTGTAGCACCTGCAAAGTTTACATTAGTTCCTTGAATTTGTTTATTATTGCTCAGTACATATGTACCATCTCTGTATTCATAGAACTGAATTACCGCATATGGGTCTATTGCGAATACAAACGGTTGTGCAATGTATGTATTCATCGGCATTTCAACTTTGTACGATATTGCCGTTGTATTAGGTTCCACACCCGCTTCATAACCTGTAACCTTACCTGTAACTCTTGTTGTCTGCTGAGTTTCAGTAGAAAGTCCGCCTGTAGCGTCAACATATACTTTGTCTATACCAAGTTCACTTGAAGCTTTCTGAATCATCAATGTGTAATCCTGTGTTCTGCCGTCACCGGCTGTTACTCTGGCTTTCAATATGATGTCATCTATACCTGACATTGATGCCTCTGTATCAACTGCCAACATTCCGCTCGCAATCGCAGGTTTACCAAAATCAGTAAAGAATTCAATCTTTGAACTTGCCGACTTAGTCTGTGACTTAACATATGCCATATTTGCCGTTGGATTAATATAGCTTATGTAATTATATGTATAAACATATTTGCCGTTTACAAGTGTCTTATCTTCGCTCTGCTTTGCAGCCTTTACATATGAGCTGTCAACTAACTTAATATCGCTGACAAACATATCAAGTTTCAAATCAGAACGCATTTCTTCAGGAGAAAGCTTTGTAATAATAAGCTTTGTTATTGCTATCTCATCAGGAGTTGTACCATCTGACAATAAATCAGGTGAACCAACCTTAATATCAATCGTTACCGATGACGATGTCGGAATTGTTGATACGTCATAATTCAAATATGAATTGCTTGAAAGAGCAAATCCGTTATTCTCAAATTCTACGTATTCCCCGGCGTTCAGAGCAGTAGCTTTGATTTCATTTACAAGTGTTTCATCTGCCCCTACATCAATTCTGAATGTATAAGGGTCGTTTCTGTCTTGCTCTGCATAACGTCCGTCAAGTGTAATTTCCTTAAGCTTTAGATTATTCATCTTTCTGATAATCTTAAGTGTGTAGTATGCAGGAGCAATATCACCTTCATAACTCCATACCGTTACCTGGAATGTTCTTGAACGTTCGCCTGTTGTTTCATCAACATCATCGTCATTACTGTCAAACGGAATATTTATCTTTAGAGTTTGATTTGTCGAAACAGTATCTACACCGTCTATCGTCATACCAACTCTTGCTGTTGAGTAATCAGCACCGATTTCAATAGGAACGATTGATGTACCGTATGTTATATTCTTTATGATAATCGGATTGTTTACAGTTATATTTTCAACAACTGACTGGAACAACTTACCCGTTTTATCTTCAGGATATGCATATACGTGATCAATTTTTCTGTTATTAGACTTTCTGATTAGGTCTACTATGTATTCCTTACCATCACCAACACCTGACAACATTTCATCCTGTGAACGTATTCTAAAGTACAATGTGTAGTTTTGGTTAGGTTCAAGATTTGAAAGTTGTACTTGTTTTTGATGTAATTCATAGTTATTTGTATATGATGATGTATATGGGTCATAAATATCTACGCCCGCATATTCATAATCTGCGATTACCTTCATGTCAACAGATGTTATACCCGTTTCAATCTCTACAGTATATCTGCCTGTGTTCTTATCGTACTTAGCAGGTGGTATGCTGCTAATTGTTCCTACAGGACCAACCCATACACTGTAATTATCACTTTCGGCATCATATTCAACGTCTCTGTTTGAGTTATCTGCAAGATAAACTCTCAAGTCATATTCTTGCATTGTACCCGCTTCAGAGATAATTCTGAATTTCACCACATGAGGAATATCAGGATCCGCATCGTCAAACAAGTATGAGTGGGATACTCTGAACGGAATGTTGTATTTAGCATCATTTCCGTGATAATCAAAGTCGCCATCTTCCCATAGAAGTTCTGCTGTTGTATCCTTCGACTGAACAGCCGCCTGAACAACAACTGATGTCTTTTCGGCATTCTTAACTGCTTTTTCATATACACTGTAAGGAATATAGCTGTTATAATACGGTAGATCCGAATCTTCCTCAGTGAACGGACCATATGCTTCTACGCCATTAACCGTTACATAATCGGCATTAGTATTAATCGACTGGATTGTTACGTTTAATGCATTGTTTGAAGTATGTCTGCCGTCTTCTGATGTTACTACATACGGAATTACCTTAACGCTTTCGCCCTCCTTTACAGGAATCAAGATACCGTGAATATCTCCGCCGTTTACTACATTTGAACCACTTATTACAGTGTCATCATCTGTTATTCCGGTATATATTTTACCGTTTAGAGTAATCTTAGCCTTTGAATACTCTGTCTTGATATATACTCTTAAATACTTATTACCGTTTTCATCAACTGTAAGTGTTGATTCGCTTACTTTGTAATAATCTACAACATTTGGACTTGTTTCACCGTCATATCTTGTAGTTTCATTTACAACAGTTTCTGAGTTGTCACTGCTGTTATGAAGTACATTTGTATTTTCTGACAATCTGTAGATTACAACCTTATACTGATGAGTATATCCTGTACCTGCTTCAGGTATTGATACAATAGTAATATTTGTATCTGGAGTATCTTCAGATACTGATCTTGCTGTATTTACAGGAATTGTAAGCACGCCGTCTGTCGGATAATTATAATCAGATCTGTTTACAATTCCGTTTTCAGATACTGAATTTACCGATACTGTCGGATCATATGGAGTTGGTGCATGTTCATCAATGCGAAGTCCAACCTTTACAGTTGCATCCTTCACGATACCGTATCTATAGATAATCTCATCGCCGACCTTTTCAGGATTTTTAAGCAAGTTACCGTCAATATAAATATCAATATCTGCATCAGTGTTCTTATACTTCTGACCTATTAGGAATGTATAAGTCTTAACAGTACCAATCTTTTCATCAATAGTTGCATCTGCTTGAGCCTTATAGTTATTAGCTACACCAACCTGAATCTTAACTACTGTAAATCCACCGTCTTTTTTGATTAGAGGAATCTTATAAGACTGGTTGCTTGTCTGACGCCATCCGCCATCCCATACAACGCCTGCATCGGTTGCTGAATAGTCGTTTGCTGCGGCTGTTTCATATGCTGCAATCTCTTTCTCATATTGAGCAAGTGCTGCTGCATACTGTTCATCTGTCATACTTCCCTGAGTAGGTTTTTCAGGTCTTGTCAAGTGACCTATTCTGATGTAGTTATTAGCATCCTTAGCCAACACTGATGCGATTGCACTTGGCAAATCATCAGTCTGCGGATCAAGACGAACAACATATGCATTTCTTGTGCTGTCCCAAAGAGCATTTGACAAGTTGCCGCCGCCGTAAGGTCCTGCCTGTACAGCTTCAAGATCAAGATTCAATCTATTGATATTAATTTTATACTCAGCAGTAGTATTTAATGAAGATTTAATCATTACATTAATAGTGTTCTTACCTGTTATTGTAAAGTTCTTATAAACATTATTATGTAATGATGAAGTATTATCGTCAATCTGTACTTCTGCCAACAGAGTTGATGCTATAGCCTCAAGATCTACTGTTGTAACACCGGACGGAATCCATAGCTGATATTTACCGTTTGTATCCTTACCGGCTTCAACAGTTGTTTCTGTTCCGCCGTCATTGTAAGTTGCGGTAAATGTCTCAAGATTTGCATTATCACTCTTCTTGTAGATATATAGATATGATACCTTAATTGTTCCTAAGTCAGCAGCTTTTGACTTGATTTCATAGATTGTTAATTCTTCGCCGTCAAGAAGTACATTAGTTGCTGTCCACTTATCCGAATTAGCTGATGTTGGGTCTGTTGCCGTCGGGCTGCCTGCATTTACAAGTGTATAAATATCATTAGCCTCTATCAAAATATCAACATATGTCTTATTTGTAAACGGAACATTACCCGGAGTATCAAGTTTAACTACATATACGTCTGCAGTTGCTCCTGTTTCTTCATCCATTACTCTGTTTTCAGCTGTCGGAGTATAAACATTGCTACCGTATGTTACCTTAACAGTCTTTAATGAATCATCAATACTCTTTCTTGTTAAGTGAAGTACATAATGTTCAACAACATTCTCTTCTGTTGTTACGTCAATCGGAATGTAAATATCCTTAATTGATGTATCAAGTTTATATCTTTCGATTTCTTGTACATTAGCCGAATTATACTCTGATGCAATGCTTACCTTTGAAGTAGAGTTTACAGTTTCAGCCTTAATATTGATATATTCAAGGTCCTTAGTAATTACATAGTTATAAACATTTTCATTTATATCTGTAACATCTGTATAACCTGAACCTACAAGAACATTGCCTATAAGAGTAAGCGGATCAACCTGTACATACTTCAAACCTGTATGATATTCAGCAGGTTTCAAGATTAACGGATACTCAACTGTTGAAAGAGCATTACCGTTTGTCACTCTCAATGTATAAGTTGTTGTAGTACCGACAGTTGCAGGAAGTGCTGTATTAATCCATGTCAAGCCGTTCATGCTCTCATATGAAACAACATTTCTATCTTTGTCAAGTACTTCAACTGTACCTGATATAGGAGTAATTTCTGCATTTACAGAATCAGCTGACTTACCTATTTCTGCAACGTATGTGTTATTTACACGAGCAACTGTCGTTCCATCAATAACAACGCTGTCAAGGGTTGCCAAAGTAGGTTCTTTAATAATTACAAGATTATGTTCCTGACTTGCACCGCTTGTTGATGTAATTGTAAACGGAATTATTGTCTTATCATTGATAAGTCCGTTTATAACACCTTCAAATACACCTGTATATGAACCGCCTCTGATTGCGATTGTTGAATAAGGATTCTGAGCCTTTATGTAAATATTAGCCGAATTCTTAGTATCTCTGATATATACAATATGTTCGCAGGTTGTTTCTCCGTCTGCAAACAAGTCAATGCTTTGTGCAGAAACTGACGAAGTCTTATTTGTAACTTGTAGCATTGGATAGCTGCCTGATGTCATATACCATATATCATTGAAGTTCCAATCGCTAAAGATTGACTGAACATATAAGTCAGATGCAGCAATACTGCTATTATCATTTGTTGTAACGATTGATGTATCATTCTTAACAAACAATGCACCCATTACACCGTGTGTATGTGTAATTGTACCGTCACTGTTAATAGCAATCGATGCTTTATCAAACATTGAGCTTGACAGATTTGCGTTAGCGAATACATATCCGATTGTTGCACCGGCATTATTGCTTATTACTATACCTGCAGAAGCATTGTTGCTTACAAGTGCAGTTGATGTAATATATGAGTTTTCAATAGTACCGTTGTTTTCGATTGCAAAACCGGCTGCATTCTTAGCTGTAATCTTACCGCCCGTTTCAATTGCAACTTGTTCGATTGTACCGTTGTTAATGCCTGCTACCACAGATGCATTTTCAACTCCGTTTTCACCGATTGTCGCAACCGCAAATCTCAAGTTCTTAACAGTACCGTTGTTTACAGCAAACAAAGCTGAATAATCTTGACCGTTTACGCTCTTCTGTGAGGTAATCTTCAAATCGGAAATTGTAAATCCGTTACCGTCAAGACTACCTGTAAATGGTGTATCTTCTGAACCGATAGGATCCATTTGAATGTAATCCGAATTATACTTCATTGAAATATTATTCTTCAATACATAATGCTTTGTTAAGCTTTCCTCATCGTTACCGATGCTCTTCAATCCTGCGGCTGACGTGATTTCAAACGGACGTGCTTGGCTGCCGTCAGGAATGTTAAGATTTGATATGTCTGCATCAGCTGATTGGTTCCTGAATGTAGGATACTGAGCTGTCTTGATTACCCATGTATTTGCAAAGTCCCAATCATTGAATGTTGCTATATCTCCAAGCTTTTCAGGAAGAACTGACGCACTGTTATATACATTGCTGTTGCTTCCCACCTTGCTGTAGATTTGGCCAGGCATTACTGCATATGCATTATTTATTGTTGAGTTGTCAAGGTTCAATACAACAATCGACGCTACATGTTCATCGGTTAAATTACTTGATGTTGAGCTTATTGAACCTACATTATATACATTCTTAACAGCGTTATGGTTCAATGCTGCAATACCTGCTGCGTACTCACCTGATGTAATTGTTGCTTTATTATATGCGTCTTCGACAGTACCGCGGTTAGCACCTGCTACACCGCCGGCTGCATATGAAGATTCAATATTACCTGAAGCTACGGCTACTCTTGAAATTACACCGTTTTGTTCATTCTTACCTGCCACGGCACCGATATATTGATATGATGTGCCTGCAACAGATGTAATATTTACATCTTCAAGTTTGAAGTCATAAACTTCACCCTTATTTACACCGAACAAGCCGTATGCTGTATCATTTGATGTAGCTGTAATTGTTAGATTTGATATTGACTTTCCGTTACCGTTTAGGTTACCTGTAAACGGTTTGGAAGTTGTACCAACCGGAGTCCATGCGGTACCGCTTAAGTCAATATCATTCATCAATACATAGTATGCATCAAGATGATCTGACATAGCCTGAAGTTCTTCGGCCGTCGTAATCTGGTAAGGTGATGCCTTACTGCCGTCAGGGTCTTCAGGAAGGATAGTTGAGCCGCCGCCGCACGATGCATCTTTAGCTACATATTCGTCCTCTGTACCTCTTTCGGCGATTACCTTTTCTACACTTGTATTATTACTGTACTTAACAATTACAAGTTCATATCTGCTTGTCTTTGTTCCGTCAGAAACAACAATATAGAATTTATTTACTGTTCCAAGGTTTGCAATATCAGGTACTGATAATTGACCTTGATCTTCACCAAGAACAACATCACCTGTGTCTGTTACTCTGATAAGTCCAAGTTTTGAATCGCTTCTTCTTGTTGCAATTACAATGCTTGCACTGTCATCTGTGCTCGGAATAGCTGTCTTATAATTTCCGTACTTATCCGGAGTTAGCTTTGTATAATCTCTTTCTGACTTGCTCTGAACCATTACATTTGAAAGTGCCAAAGACTGGTCTTGTCTTACAAGTGTAATTGTTTCTGCAATAAAGCTGTTATCGTCATACGGATATGAGTAAATCTTGAATTTAACAGTTGTTGTCTTACCCGAATCAAGAGTTACTGTTTCAGTATTTTCACTTACCTTAAACTCGCTGTCACCAATCTGTACCTTTGAAACTTCGCTGTCTGCAACAACTTTAATATCTGCCGCAGTTGCTCCGTAAGGTACTTCATAAGTGTAACCGCCGCTTGTCTTTGTAAGCTTGGTTCCGTTGACATAGACTTCTTTTTCACCCGTATTGCTTCTTATAATATACAATGTGTATGCTTGCTCTGCCTTACCGTCCTTAGATGTAACGGTAAAGTCAACCTTAGATACGTTCTTTGTAACATTATAAGATACGTTCAAGACACCGTTTGTTGATTTATCGCTGCCAAGTTTAACTACTGCATCTTCGTTTGCCGCAGTTATTGTAAGTATGCCGTTTGTTACGGTACTGTCTGCTCTTACAAGATATGTATTAGACTTAAAGTCTGCCTTTTCAGCTGTTACACCGTCAAAGACAACACTCTTTAGAGCTACGTCTGAATCTTCAACATACTTAATTATTACTTGATATGGATCACTTACAACCTTACCGTCATAACTCATAATTCTGAAGTTAAATACTGTATCATTTTCTGAGTTAAGTGCAAGATTTTCAAATACATAACCGTGTGAGTTGTCACTTACAAGAATACCGTCAATACCGAATCCTGTAAGTTCTACCTTTGCCATGTTACCTGTAGGAACGATTGAAAGGTCAACCGGATTACGTCTGTTTACAACTGCTGTGTAGATACGGTCATCAGGAACTGAGAATAACGAAATATCTACATCGGTTGAGGCACCGGCTGTAAGTTCAGTCTTATTAAGTGAAACCGACTTGACATCTGTGTCTTCGTAATCAGTATATACATACAATGTGTATGTCTGCTTTACACTGCCTGATGATGATCTAATTGTAAATTCAAACTTATTTACCTTTGAAACATCGGGTTCATCAAGCATTCTCTTTGCAATAAGTTCACCGTGGGCTACATCGTAACCGCCTGTTTCACTATTCTTCATTGAGATTTCTGCAATACCGCTTGATGTATGTATTGTGATAGTTGCAGGGTTTTCTGCTCTTGAATCGCCTCCGTTAAGTTCTGACGGAATTGCAATCTCATAGATAGTAGGATTATTCTTTCTTGTGATTGCTGCGATACCATTTACGATAACCTCGCCTATCTCCGTGTTATTACTGCTCTTATAGATACTTACTGTATAAGTCTTCTTAGCATTTGGTGTACGTACATCATCAACATACAACTGTGAACGAACTTCTACAGTTATAGTTGTTTCTTCTTCAGAAGACAATGTATATGAAGTATCTGACCATACGTTTATGTATGGAATTGAAAGTGCATTTCCTGCTACATTGACAAGTTTAGCATATTGATTTGCTGTAATTGTTACATCTGCCTCAGTTACGGTTGTCGGAACACTGAATGTATACTTCAAACCATTTGAGATAGGAGTTGTATTTACAGTATCATTAACCTTTACATTGTCAAGTGACAAGTCATCTGATGCACCCTTTAATAATAAGTAGTAGTTCTTAACCAACTCTGCCTTATCATTTTGAGGTTTAACGGTAATTCTCAAGTATCTCTTACCGCCAATAGGAACACCGCCTACAACCTTATATCGGAATGCACCTTCGTCGGTCTTCTTTCTTGTGATGATGTCACCTGTCGAATCTATGATGTTTTCACTGTCATCAGGCAATGCTACTTCATGTATTGATTCGATAGTTGCATACTTATCTGTAAGCAGTATGTCAAGCAATATATCGTGGTCAGGAACGTTTGCTTCATACAATACTGTCATTGACATATCAACATTGTATTCGCCGTCCAAACCTTTTTCTGTTGTTATACTCTTAATTGATGTATCGTCTGACTTTTCTCTGAATTCAAGAACATAGTTCTTCTTCGAGCCGTTTTCAGCCTTTACTTCGATTACATATTTACCACCGTTTGCATTTGCCGGCAATGTATCCTGCCAATTATTATCTGTTGTCCAACCGGCTGTATCGCCTGCTGTTGAAGCACTGCTATCGCCGTTATTATGCCACTTATTCTGTGAATCATAGTAACCTACTCTCAATATTGACTTAGGTGAAGTTTCAATCGTAATTTGAGGTACTTCTGTCATTGAGTCTACGAAGAATATGTACTTAACGTCATCACTGTTTTCTACAGGTTCTTCTGTAGCATCCACATTACCACGCTTGATGCTGATAATATCATTTTCACCGCTTCTTCTTGTGACGTGTAACTTATATGTCTTAATCGGCTGTGAAGTATTCTGCGATTGAACATAGATTGTATATATCTTAGCTGTATCAGTTGCTTCTGTAAGAGCGATTGTATAAGCCTTAGATGTTATACCCTTATCAACCAACGTCGGTGCAGGCTCACCATCTTCTGTAATTGCAAGTTTTGTAAATTGATTCTTAGCCTTTACTATAACATTTGCTATTTCGTCAGTTGTTTCAATACTTCCGTCATAGTAGCCGCCGTTTGAAGCTACCCAGTTAGCTTCTACACCGTTTATTGTTACTGTAATATCGGTATCCGTACTCTGCGGCATAATGATTAGCTTAAATGTCTTCTTATAACTTGAGCCTGATTTAGCCACATCAACTTCATAAGTATATGGATTGCTTTCCGTCAAAGCTGACAAGTTACTAACCTGTAATCTATACAATGTTCTGTCAGGTGAATCAACAGTTATAATATTATTTGCATTTGTTGTATTTCTTACTTCAGCAATATTACCGTTTATTGATGTTATGTATATAGTTGCTGTGTTAGAAGTTGTAGGAACATATACAATATATTCATTCTTGTCCTCTTCTTTCGCAATCTTTTCATCATCATATTCTACAGTCAATTCCATATCCATATCTGTAGGTGTTGCGATGATGTAGTAATCCTTTGTACCGCCACTCTGTGATGTTACGGTTACAGGAATTGCGAATGAATCGTTTGTGCCGTCACCGTCAAAGTCGTAATCGGCTGTAAGTTTTGTAAATGTTGCCTTTGCAGTACCGCCGTTTGTATTTGCGAACGGTGCATTATCAATGCTTGTTACTGCCGCATTTACATCTTCAAGCTCGATTGCAAGGTCAAATACTGTATAACCCGATGTAGTTGACTTAGGAACATATACATGATATGCATTGTATATATTACCGCCTAAGTTTACACTGTCATCTGCTGTAGTATCTGTATCATTGTTTTCACTGTCATTTGGATTTGCAGTTACCGACTTGATATTTGCATTGTTACTCTTCTTATAAATATATAGCTTATATTCGGCTGTTGCTGTATTTGTAATATCATCAGATTTAACTGTGATTGTTACTTCTGTGAAGTTACTGTTTATAGTATCTTCAAGGTCTGTTGTAACAGTTGCGCCAAGTGTCGGATTTGTGTTGTTATTGCCTGAAACGCCGTCTTTACCTGTAATTTCTACACGGTAATTTGCGTTAGATGCAAGAGCCCATACATCTGCACTTGTTGCTGTACCGTCTACATAATATACATATGAGCCGTCAAGATTTGTTTTCTTAACAGTATTGTTATCAACCTTTACAGTCAATGCATAATCATCGCTCAAACGTTTTAGATATACAACGTTTTCATATGCAGGGTCACCGTCAGCTGTTCTGTACAATCTGAACGGTACTTCCATTTCGGTTACAGAGATAGGCATCGAAACCTTAAGCTCTGCATAACCGCCGGCTGTAATATCGCCATTATTAATGCTTACGAAGTGGTTCTTGCTCGCTGCCGTAACACCAATCAATACTTCACTTGCGTTAGGAAGTACTTCAAGATATGTATATCTTGGTTCTGAATCAGTCGGTGCAGTTGCATCCAAACCGTTTACTGTTACGCTTTCAACAGAAGGAGCTTCGTCTGTACCCTTTATAACAAGCTTATACATCTTCTGTAGTGAGCCATCCTGTGAAACTACCTTAACATATCTAATCTCGTCGCCTGTCTGTAAATCCAAACCTGAAACGATTTGAGTTACATATCCTACGTTGCTTGGATTATTATCATATGCATTCTGTCTAAGTTTCTCAATGTCTGTAAGTTCTGCCAATTCATCAGATGCTTGTACAGTTACATTTGTAAACTTAGTTGTATCAGGGATTTCAACAGTCCATGTTTCACCGTTGACGTCTGATGATTCCTTAACTGCATAATATGTGCCAACCTTAATATATTCTACATCTGCATTTGTATCTGTATCTCTGATTATTAAGGTGTATTCTTTAGTTGTAAATCCGTCTTGTCCTGTTACTGTTATACGGTATCTGTTTACCGGCTGACTGTGTAGAGTTACCGCATCATTTGCCCATACATTCTGTGACTCGCTACCCACTTCATTGTATGACAATCCATATGGTGACTTTGTCAAATCTCTTGTGATAGCTTCAACCTTAACAGTTGAATTTGCATCTTGTGTTGTTATTGAAACATCAGCAGTCTTATCACTCGAAATACCGGTCTTTAGATATGTGTAAGTACCGTTTGCATTGCTTACTGTAGTACCGTTTACAGTTACATTCATAAGGTCTGTGTTTACAGCAACCTTAGTAATTACAAGAGTATATCTCTTTGTTGTACCGTCTTTTGCCTTAACTTCAATCGTTGCAGTTGTTTCTTTACTGTTTACAACCACATTGCTCAAAGTAACAGCTCCGGTCGCTTCATCCTTGCTGTCATAGCTGCCGTTTATATGTACGTACTGAACAAGCGATGTTTGCGGAGTTGCTATAATATCAACTCTTGAAGTTGTATCAGGAATCTTAATTACGAACTTGCTGTTATCATCTGCATCATATTTTGCAGGTCTTACAACACCGTCTACAACAACATCAACGTTCTTAAGCTCAGGGTTACCTTCTACAGAAGATACCTTTACGAAGTAAGTCATTACTTGACTTCCGTCTTCTGACTTAATATATACAGGAATTGTTACACCTGCTCTAAGCTCGTCATCAGTTATACCTGTAAGGTCAACATTAACGCTTGCATCATTGCTGTTTGAATATGTTATTGCAGCTGAACCGACATATGCTGACGGTTTATAAGTTGTTTCGATTGCAACTGTTGACTGACTGTCCTTAGCCTTTACTCTGATAGGAAGAATTGTTCTGCCCGAATCTACATATGTATAGAATTCACCTGCGGTATTCCGGCTTAAGTCAGGGTCTTCATTTGCAATATAGATTGCTTTTACAAATTCAATCTCTGTATTATCAGACTTCTTGCGAAGTACAAGTTTATAATCCTTTGATGTAACTCCGTCTTCTGCTATTACTCTGATTGAAAGTTCTGTTGGACCATCATTCAATGACGGGTCAAGAGTAACTTCTCTGATTGCCTTATATGTTGCACCCGTTGTCATAGTTGAAGGCTGTTCTGTAGCAGGGTCGTAAATTACAACCTTTGAGCTTGTATTATTTGCTTCTGCAGTAATATTAATGCTTAGAGCTGTACCCGTTGTTATAATATCACTTGCATTAATACCAAGATAATACTCAATATTACCGTTTTCATCAGTAATCTGCTTTACCTTACCTGTGTAGTCAGGGCTTGCAGGGTCTGTTGTAGGTGTTGAATCAACCTTATACAGACCAACATTATTTGATGCGTATTTAATAATAAGTGTCGGTATATTCATTGAGCTGTTGTCTATGACAATACCGTCTGCTCTCTTAACATACAACTTAGTTGTTGTACTGCCGTTCGCTTCTTCTTCAAGAAGTTCTTTCGGAAGAAGAACCTTTGCAATACCGCCCTGTGTAGGATCGGCAGCGTTGATAGGTGTCGGAGTTACGAAGTTAGTCGGTGTTCCGACTGCTACCTGCGAACGTGCATCGGCAGTTGTAACGTAAATTACAATACCGTCCTCCGAATAAGGGGCTTGACCTTCATATGTGTTAATTGAAGTCTTATATGTTGCAGCAACCTTATTTTCTGTTAAGTCTACTGCCGTTATACCGTTTGTTTCAGGTAATTTCAAAATATTTACCTTAAACGTCTTTTCTGTTCCGTCTTCTGACTTAACATGGATATATACAACATTTGCCTTTGGCTGAGTTGCTTTAACATCCATTTCATCTGTATATGTTGCATCGCTATTTATATAGAATGTACTGCTTGTTGAAATCGTCAGCTTAATGCTTTCATCAGTTGTAACATTATCGCCGTCTACAATAACACCCTCTGCTACAAGTTTTTGAGTTGTGTTATCTGTTCCGTCAGTTGACGCAGGCAAAGTATATTCATACTCACCGTCAGCATTCTGCGAAAGTTCTTCGCCGCCATATGTTACCTTTATTGCAGTATTAGCCGACATTCTTATAATATCAAGCTGATATACACCCTGCGGATATGATGTATCTGCCGGAGTTACAGCAATATAAAGTGTTGTTGTATCTGCTGTAATCGAAACATTTCTCATGTCGAACGGCATTCCTGACATAGAGTCACTCTTTGCAGTTGCTTCATCAGGACGAATTGCAACCTTTGAACTTGTGCTTGCCGCTACGGCATTAACCTGTACATAGTTAGTATCATACTTAATCTTTGCAACATACTTACCGGTTGTCTTATCATATGTAACATTGTAATTTTCACCGATTGTTATACCTGTCGGCTTGTACTCAAGCTTATCAACAGTAAGGCTTCCCAAACGGGAATCTGCTGTTTTCTTGTAAATACGTAGTGTATATTCATTAACCGCACCCAATGTTGTTGTTACCTTTAGAGCAATATCCATATAACCCTTGTCATTAAAGTTCAAGGTTACATCTTCGGTTGTTGTATATGAATATACGTTGCCGTTCTCAATTTGAACTTGTCCGTTAGTTACTGCAGTTGTCAATGTTACAGACGCTGTCTTAGCATCGTCATCAACTGCCCATACATACATTAACTTTTCATTACCGTCTTCTTTTACAAGAGTTGAGTTAATATAGCCGCTGTTATCAACTGATACAAACGGATCACTCTCTTCATCAAGCTTGAAAATTGTAAGTATGTACGGAGCACCGTCAAGCGAATCGGCTGTCAATTTAATATATGTCTTATCTGATGTCTTTGTATTATCAAGGATAAATCCGTCATATGTGAATTCACCAGGTGTTGTTGCCTCCTTTACGGCATTTAGCAAACCATCAGGAGTGTATGTTACCTTTGCGACATCTCCGATCATAGGAGTTGTGATGATGTTAATATTAGCAACATCCTTAATCGGGATTACAACCTCGTAGTTCTGAGTATCACTCGGATTCTTCTGGTACGCGGTATATGTATTAAGCACATTTCCGCTTGCATCAACGATTTCTACCTTAATTTCCTTGATTGTTGTTGCCTCAGACTGTCTGTAAATAGTCAATGAATGGTTTGATACAGTTCCGTCTTGTGCTGTTACTTTAATAGGAATGACCTTATATGTTTCATTTGCCGACATTGTAATCTTCTGTACGTCATAGTAACCGTCATGACCGTTATCCTTGTCATGATCGCTGTTTACAGTTACATTCGCAATAGAGATTTTAGCTGACGGAGAAACTTGGCTATAGATATAAATATCTCTATCCTTAGCATCGCCGGTTTCCTTAATGATTGCATAATAGTTACCTGTATTACCTATCAGAACACCATTTCTTACATAATCCGATACTGCCGCATCTTTCAATTTAATATGGTTTTCAGGTTGGTCATAATAAACCCAATCAGCTACATCTGTAGCAGGATCGTTTTCACCAACTTTTACAATTCTCAAATCACCGTCATTTGAGTATCTTGTTGTATGAGCTTTATATATTCCGTCAAAGCTTGTGTTGCTGTTCTTAAACTCGAAGTAATAATTATCTTCAAGTTCACTGATCGGTACATCTGTAAATTCATAGTATCCTATAAACTTAGGGTCTTTTGAACCAATATTGGCGTCTGTCAACAATGTACCCATAACAGGATTTTGACCGTTCTTATCTACCATATAGATAACATCTGCGTCTACAATACTCTTAACGTGTACCGTTACAGTTGTAGCATTAGGAATTGTTGTTTGTACAAGACCTGTATAAACACTCTTTAGAGGATCAACAAGCTTATAAGACTTATCGCCTACAACAGATATTATCTCTGTATATTCATCACTGTCAAGATAACCCTTTTCAACTGCGGCTTGAGTTGCTGTGTCATCAAGTTTTGAATAATCAAATATGATTGCTTCAACATGATTATCGCTTGCATCGGCAACTTCTACATATGCAGTCTGTTTTGTACCTGTCTTTACATCTGTTACAACAAGCGTTGCAACACCTTCCTTAGTCTTTCCGCTTACTTTACCGTCTGAATCTACAGATACAAGTGAACCAGGAATAAGAGCAGTTACTCCATCCTTATCCATTTCATTCGTGATTTCCCATGTGTATGTGTTACCTGTTGTTGCATTATCTTTAATCAAGTTAAATCTATTGAATGAAACTTTCATCTGATAAGGTGCGGAACCGATATAAAGTTTCAAGCTTGAAGGAATAAGCTTCATAGTTCTGCCTGTTACAAGCACAGGGCTGAATTCGTTAGAATCAGATGCGTTTGTTGTACCAGGTTTATAGTGTGCAGGATCTTCACCCGCATAAGCATCACCCAACTGACCGTGTGTATTTTCACCGAAGCTCCATACAAATCCGTCTTCAAGTACAACGTATGATGTTGCACCACCTGTTGCAACCGAAATTGCCGACAGACTTCCGTCATCAACAGTTACTTCTACAGGAGATACTTTGTCATCAGATGTTGTTACATTACCGATACCCAAACGTCCAAGGTCTGCACTACCCCAGCTCATCACTCTTCCGTCTGCCGTTATTGCAAGGTTGTGCAATGCACCGACCGAAATATCAACTGCGTAGTTATTAGTACCGTCAAATACATCTACATAGTCAGGAGCGTAGTATAACAAGCTTCCGCTTTCGTCAATACCTTGTCCAAGCTGACCTTCGCTGTTAGCGCCCCACGATATAATTCTGCCGTTATCAAGCATTGCAACAACGTGATATAAACCATCATACGTTCTTAAAATATGACCGTTAAATTCATCACCAAGGTCTATCTGCACAGGGTAAGCATAGTAACGATTATTGGTATTATCAATTTGGTGATTCGAGTTTTCACCCCAACCCCAAAGTGTACCGTCATAACGTACTGCCTTTGTTGCGCTACCGCCTGCACCGATACTAATGCTGATAACTTTGTTCAAGCCTTGTGCTACAACCGGAGTGCTTGATCTCTTGCTTGTATCCTTTGAAGGAGCACCAAGCTGACCTAAGCTGTTGTCACCAAAGCTATATACGTATCCGTCTGCACCAAGTACCATTGTATGTTGTTTACCTGCCGAGATAGATACTATTTCAGGCAGACTTTCTACCTTTTGAGGTGTTGATACGACTATGCTTGCATTACCCAAACCAAGCTGACCGTAATCATTATGACCCCATGTATAAACTTCACCGTCACGGGTAAGTGCGATTGAATGATATTCACCTGCGTGAACAGATACAATATCCTTACCGTTTAATGCTGTTACATTTATAGGTTCATATGCACAAGATACGCTGCCGTCACCAAGCTGACCGTATTCATTGTTACCCCATGTCCAAACTGTTCCGTCCGACTTAAGAGCGATAACATGAGAGTTACCTGCTGAAATCATAGGAGCTGTCTGTGCGTCTTTATCTATTACATGAACGATACATACTGATGTAAGGTTGCCCTTCTTAACAACGATATGAGTAATACCAATCTTATTACCTGTAATCTCGCCGTCATCACCAACTGCCGTAACATCTGCAATAGCTGTATTCTTACTTTCAAATGAGATACTTCCAGGATTAGCATAATCAGTAATCAAGTTGAACTTCTTACCCGAATATGTGTCAAGAGTAGCTGTTTCTCCGACATGAATTGTCATTTCATATTTAGAAATAAGTTCTGTTCTTTCACCGATTAGAACCGGAACATAACTCTTTGTTTCATTTCTGGCAACCGGTGTACCAAGTGAATAGTCACCATAACCGTAAACGTCACCATTTCTTGTATAGAATACTGAATATTCATCACCAAGACTTACACCTGCGATTGCGAAATCGTTATATGATGACTTGATAGTATCAATAACAGCATTTGCAATAGGTATATTTCTTTCAACGGTGTCACCTATACCAAGTTGACCCTTATTATTTTGACCGAATACATACATATTACCATCCTTACCGATAACTGTACTGTATTTATTACCGGCTGCTATGGTTACTGCATCTGTTAAAATCTTTGTGTATGTATTTTTTGTTGCACTCGGTGTATTACCAAGCTGACCGTGTTGGTCACTGCCTGTTGCATAAACGTTTGATGTAAATGCAAGAGCAATACTATGATCATATCCTGCAGCTATAGCAACTATAGCTTCGGTATCTCTTACTTCTGTCGGCAACCACAATTCACCTGTGTTATTACCGACTCCGCCTTGTCCCGAATCATTAGCACCCATTGCCCAAATTGTTCCGTTTGAACGCAATAGCAATGCATTTTCACTGCCTGCCGAAATAGCAGTTACACTGTCAACTGTTGATACGCTCTGAGGAGTAGCATATGCCGTACCGATATTACCGATACCAAGTTGGCCCTTATTGTTGCTGCCCCATGTCCATACATTACCGTACTTATCAAGAGCCATACCGAACGCATCACCTGCTGCAACGTTAATTATGTTGCTTAGTCCGTCAATCTTTGCGAATGATGTACGAGCCGATATTGCTGTTGATGCAACTCCAAGCTGACTGCAGTCATTCAGACCTGTTGAGTAAACAGTTCCGTCTGATGCTACGGCAAGTGCAAATTCTTCACCGACTGCAATATCAATAAACTTAACACCTGACGGTGTTACATCAGTAGGTTCATCAACAGATATTGTGTTGCCTGTACCAAGCTGACCGTTCTTGTTTATACCCCATGCCCAAAGAGTTCCGTCTGCTCTTAGAGCAAGTGAATGGTTACCCTTCGTTATAGCCTTAGGTTCAAATCCCACATTATTATTTGATACGATTACTTTTATGTATGCACTCTTTTGACTGTATTTGTTTTCAGCCACAGAAATGTATGCCGTACCTGCTTTATTTGCAGTTGCAACGCCTGTTGACTTGTTGATTTCAAGTACGCCAAGGTCACTTGAAACAAACTCAAATTCATTCATACTAAGTATGCCGCTCTGATATAGATTGAATACATTAAATCCTGCATCCAAATCCTTAACATCATCGACATTCATATAGATTGTGCCATAAAGAGCTGTACCGTTTTCATAAATAACAACTTCGTTACCGCCAACCATCAGAGGTACATTCTTATCAATTTGTGTACCGTCACCAAGCTGACCGTATTCATTACTACCTACAATCCAAACGTTTCCGTTTTCATCGACTGCCATCTGATGATTTGAGCCGCCTGCAACAAGATCAAACTTCAAATCATCTGATGATTTAATAACCTTAGCAGGTACATACTTCTCTGTTGTGTTGCCGATACCAAGCTGACCGTATTCATTTGCACCCCATCTGTAAATGTCACCATTTACATCAATTGCGGCTGAAACGAATTTACTTGCTGAAATATCAACAATTCCCGACAGATATGAATCTCCCGAATTTTGTTCGCCTTTATAAACCTTTACCGGAACAGTACTTGCTGTTCTGCTGTTTGTACCAAGTTGACCGTGTTCATTTGCGCCTAATGCCCAAACATTTCCGTTAGTATCAAGAGCAAGAAGATGGTTCGTACCGTGTGCAATCTTCAAGATTGAAAGTTCATTTCCGTTATCGTCCTTGTATCCCATTACCTTTGTAGGAATGTTATCCTTAGACATCTTCCAAACTTCACCGCTTATACTTAGAGCATAATTGCCGCTTACTTGAAGAATGTTATTCAAACCTGAAACGATTGATGCGTAATTTTGATTATCGTATTCTTCTCCAAATACTGCAACTGTACCGTTTGCAAGTAGGATATATGCTGTATTGCCGTGAGTTGAAATTCCAACTGCACCTTCTACATCTGTACCGTCTTTGTATTTAACTGTGTCAATACCGGTAGCCGATCTGTCACCATTACCGTTACCAAGCTGACCATTGTTATTATTTCCCCACGAGTAAACTTTACTGCTCATTCCTATTGCAAGATTATACTTATCACCTGCCGCAATCAGAACAGCTTGTTCATTGTTTGCACCTAACGTCACCTTCTTAGGTTCAAGTGACATTCCGTTTCCTGTTTCATATCCAAGTTGATTTGAGTCATTCAGACCCCAAGTCCATACAGTACCGTCATACTTAAGGGCAATGCTGTGTCCTTTGCCGCCGTCTACCATCGGGTAGATACCACCGTTTTGACCTACGTAAACCGTTACATAACCGATTGTGTTTGAAGATGTCTTAACAACCTTCAAGATTGCTTTACCGTCTTTAACACCTGTTATTGTAAGTCCGTCGCTTTCTACTCTAACAACTGATGTATCAAGTGATTCAACTGTATAACTGTTATCGGCTGATGTAGTCTTACCTAATAGATTTAGATATTCGGCAATCGTTACCGTAAGCGCATTATTATTAGTGTCACCTACAGAAACATTAACGCTTGAACCCTTATCCAATCTGATAACCTGCGGTTTAACGCTAAGTTGCATTTTACCCGCAATTACAGGAATATATGCATTCGCATTATCCTGATTACCAAGTTGGCTGTATTCATTTGCACCGAAACTCCATACATAACCGTCACTGTCAATAGTTACTGTATGGTTAATACCTGCAGCAACAAAGATAATATTCTTTGCAGAATCAATGTATTCAACCTTTGAAGGGCTCTTATAGTCCTTCTTAATCTTCTGACCTGACTGATACTTTTCTTCATTGATACCCCATGCATATACGTCACCGTTTTCTGTTATGGCTACGCTGTAACGATAACCGGCTGCAATATCAATTACCTTGCCAAGTGTGCTTATAAATTGAATATCGTTTGTACCAACTGAACTTATATCGCTCAATTCACCGACACCAAGTTCACCGTTCTTGTTATCACCGAATGTATATAGGCCTCCGTCTCTTGCTATAAGAAGAGTATGAGTTGTATCAATATTAGTTGCGCTGCCGTCACCGATGTGGTCATTAGATGCAACCTTTATAAAACGTACATCTTTAGTATCTTTTTGAATTATTACCGATGACGCATTCTTATTAGGAATTTGCCATATTGTACCGTCAGCCTTTAGACCGTATTTACCTGAAATTTGAATCATTCTCTCGAACAAATCAAGCTGAATAGGTTTACTACCATAACCTGTATTGTTATTGATATTACCCCATGCGTAAATATGTCCGTCCTTATCAAGCGCATAGCTTGTTGTTTCGCCGACACCGATTTCAACAGCCTTTGTGCTGTCAGGAAGATTAACCTGTACAGGTTTATTAGAATTGTTACGTGTACCGTTTCCAAGCTGACCTAAGTCATTTCTTCCCCAAGTCCATACTTTGCCTGTATTGTCAACAGCTATAGTATGACCGTTACCCGTTTCAATTCTTGTAATATAATTTGAAGGATTACCGAAATCAAAAGTAATCTCTGTAGGTACAATTCTGTTTTCTTTGCCTTGGTCACCAAGTTGACCTAAGTCATTTTTACCCCATGTATATACTTTACCGTCTTTATCAAGTGCAACAGTAAATCCTTCGCCTGCAGCTACCTGCGGAAGGGTCTTATAGCCATTCATAAGAACAGTTACTTCAACAGTTGTCTGTCTGCCGCCGCCTGATACGATAATCTGTGTCTTACCTGTTGATACAGGATTGATTGTCAAACCACTTACAGATGCAATGTTTTCGTTTATTGAACTTGCGCTGAAGTTTACACTTGAATCTGTATTCTGCATTACATTGAAGAACTTATTATAAACCGGATTGATAACTGATGTTTCACCCTCATGAAGTGTTACAAAATATTCATCAAGTGAAATATAATCTTCACCCGTCTTTGCCGGAACAAGTTCATTTGTTTCTGTATCTGACGATTGACCTGCCGTACCGTTACCGATTTGACCAAGGTCACTTGCACCCCATGTATATACGTATCCGTCTGTTAATATTGCAGAAGTATTTGTTCCGCCTACTGCAACACCCCAAACATTAGTGTTATTTACAGGGATATATGTCGGTTTAGATACCTTTTCTGTCTGGCTGTTATCACCAATCTGACCACGACTGCCCGCACCCCAAGTATAAACCTTACCGCTGTCTGTAAGTGCAGCTATATGCGTTTGAGCAGAACGCGAACCGCCAAACTGTAAATCAACAATACCGCTTGTTTCATTAGGTATGTTAATTTGAGATACTAACGAAACTTTTTCGCCTGCGGCATCATTCAATACTTGATAATACTGATTATTACCCCATACAAATGCTCTGCCGTCAGCAGTCATAAATGCTGAGTTATAAGGACCTGCCGAAAGTGCGGCTGCCTCAACTTTATCACCGGTTGAAGAATTTGCATCTACAGGTAAATCTACTTCTACAATAGTTGCAGTATATGTATTACCGTCTTTTGTTGTGTCAACACCAAGTTGTTTTTCTGTATTGTCACCGACTATCCACATAGTTTTGTTACCAAGAAGTAACATTGTATGTGCGGCGCCGGCTGCTATATCAACCACTCCGCCAAGTGTACCGTTACCGCCAACACCTCTCATTAATACCGGAGTCGGATGTTGAGAACCGTTTACATCTGCTGTTCCAAGCTGACCTCTTGTATTATTACCGAAGCTATATACATATCCGTCATCTGTTAAAACAACCGAATAATCAGCACCTGCAGCTACCTTTACCGCAAATACATTTGAAAGTGCCTTAACCAATACAGGCAATGATGCACTGTCATATTTATAAGCACTTATACCAAGCTGACCATAGTTATTCATTCCCCATGCATAGACTTGACCATTCTTATCTACTGCAAGAACATGATCCGGACCTGCCGCAATATCAACGATTGTTTCAGCGTCAAGGTCAAATCTCTGGTCATTATTAGGATTAATATATTGATCAATTCTTGTAGGAGTTGCAATTACAGGAGTTGCTGTATCAATACCTACTCTGCCGTTAGTATTTGAACCCCAACCCCAAATTGTTCCGTCTGCTTTTAATGCGATTACATAACCGTCACCGATTGCAATCTTTGGATTTGTAAATCCTTCAGAAACCGTGATATGAGTTGCAACAGTCTTACCTGTAAGCGAATCTGTTGCAATAAGAACAGTTGAACCTGTCTTAAGTCCCCTAACCTTTACAGTAGTTGATGTCAAACCGCCTGTTGCGGCTGAAGGAGTTGATGATACGATTTCTGCAATATTTGGATTTAGTATCCTCCATGTAACTTCGCTTGTGGTTGTTGTTGATGTATTAAACAATGAGAATACTGTAGCCGATGAAGTTGCAGTTACATCTGCTTCATCTGTCGGATGAAGTCTTAGAACCTTTGAATCAAGTGAAACCGGACTGCTGCCGACAACTACCGGATAAGGACTGTTATCCGTTGTTTGGTCACCAAGCTGACCTTGATTGTTAAGACCCCATACGTATACTCCGCCCGTCTTAGAAACGGCAAGTACATGAGATGCATTATCGCCCGATTCAACCATCATGATATTTGACAGTTTTTCTGTTCCGCTGTTATTCTTATCAACAAAAGTTGGAAGTGTTGAAATTCCTCCGGTAACTCCGTGACCTAATTGACCTACATGGTTATAACCCCATGCATATACATTTGCATCTGCAGTATTGGTAAGTGCAACATGGAATCTGTAACCTGCTGTAATTTGCGAAATATCCGTCAAAGGATTTGTTCCGTCTGTTGTTACTCTTACAGGATATACATTAGTCCAGTTTGTTGTATTTGTACCTGTAATGCCTTCTGTATTAATACCTGTAGAATATACATAGTTATCAAAAGCATCAGCAGAATCTGTTATATTGTCTTTTAGTTCAAATGTTACATATGCACCATGATGGTCACCGCGGCCAAGACTTACAACACCCTTGAATTCACCGCCGTCAGCACTCTTCTGCATCTTTTGAACAAGACTCGAATTACTTGTATTTCCTACACCGCGTTCACCGTATCCGTTATAACCCACTGTGAATACTGTTGAATCTCTGTTCAAAATTGCTGTTGAATAAGTACCAACTTCTGCATCAAATGCATTATTAACACCGATAATCTTATTCGGTAATGTATTATTTGCACCGTTTGTACCTAAGTTACCATAATTGTTATAGCCCCAAGCATAAGCAGTACCGTCATCCATGATTACTATAGCACTATGAACACCGGCTCTTATCTTAACAGCCTTGTTTGAAAGACCTGCACCGAAGAAACCGTTACCATCTGTACTCTTAACCTTTATCGGATAGTATTGATAGTAATCGCTGCCTGTACCCTGTCCGAGTGCAGCATAGTAGTTACGTCCCCATGCATAGATGCTTCCATCTCTTGTCAATGCATATGCTGCATAAATGTTAGCCGAAATATCAATTACATCTTCAAGAGGTGAACCGTTATCAAGGACTACCTGTACAGGAGCTCCTGATTGAGTAACTGTTTTGTCATTAATACCAAGCTCACCGTATGTATTTTCACCCCATGTCCAAACTGTTCCGTCTGCCTTTAGGGCGATTGAGAAGTAATCACCCGCATCAATCTTAGGGAATACAGCTGTTCCGTTGTCAACTGCCGACTGATAGTCTGCAGGAAGAACATTAACCTCTATCAATGCATATAAGCTTGTATCCTTATCTGCAACAACAATGTTTGCCTTACCTACGCCAACAAACGAAAGCTGGTTATTAAGTCCGACTGTAACAACGTTTGTATCTGTAGATGCGATTCTAAATGTACCTATATCTGTGATATGGTCTTCAAATACGTTAAAGCCCGAAACAATACTCGGTACAAAGCTTCTTGAAGGAGCACCTTCATATGTTGTAATTTCATTATTTGTTATACCGGTAAGCTTAATCTTTTTAGTACCGACAGCTGTAGGATAATTGCTGTTATCAAAACCGCCGTTACCGATTTGACCTTGAGTACCAAGACCCCAAGCATATACGTCACCGTCTGTTTTTATAACTGCAGAATGATTGCCGTTGTTACTTGCATCTGCCCAGATTACTCTGTCAAGATTATTGGTACCGTTTTCATCTTTAACGTTTGTAAACTTGCTTTCTGACAGATTTGTAGAACCTACGCCAAGCATTCCGTAATCGTTCTTACCTGTTGCAAGAAGTTCCTTACCGTTTTCCTTAATTGCAAATGTAGCTCTTGCTCCGCTGATACGGATTACATTATCTATATTGTTATTCTTTCTAGGCAAGCCGTCTGAATTAACAACACCAAGCTGACTGTCTACACCTTTACCCCAAACATATGTTTCCTTGTTTTCGGTAATTGCAAATCCACTGCCGTAACCTGCAGCGATTGCTACAACTTTATCATCAATAGAAACTTGAGATTTTGCTACTACACTTGTAGAAAGTTTACTTGTACCGTGTTCAATATTGCCATTATAACCCCAAGCATATACTCTGCCTGATTCTGCAAGAGCATAGCTTGTAGCATTTCTGCCACCTGCTATTGCTATTGCTCTTGATACACCTGTATATATAGGTGAAAGGATATAACCTGCACTACCGCTCTTGATTTGTCCGTTGTAATTCTTACCCCAGCCATATACGTCCATTGTATCTGTAATTGCAAGCGCAAATTCATCCACACCTGAACCGCCGACTGAAATATCAGTTACAAGCAAGCCGTTATTTACAAATGACTGAATCATTTGAGGAGTATTAAGCTGAACACTTGTTACCAAGCCTTGACCAAGCTGTCCATAATTATTTACACCCCATGTCCAAAGATGTCCGTCAAAATCAAGCGCCATTACGAAATTATCGCCTACAGCAATCTTTTTAATATTTGACATAACCTTTCGAGGTTCTGTTTCCATACCGCCTGTGTATCCAAGGCCAAGTTGTCCCGAAGCATTATTACCCCATGACCAAACTGTTCCATTTGCCTTTAGAGCTACAGTAAATGTTTGACCTGCCTCTACCATTGGATATGTTACGTATTCGTCTTTATCAGGCACTACTGAAACTAAGACATAAAGAGTATTAATTACATTATCTGCACTGTCTTTAATCTTAATTTGAACATATGTCTGTCCGACAGTTTTACCTGTTACTGTACCGTTTGAATCAACCGTTGCAACATTGCTGTCCCATACGTCAAATTCCTGACTGTATGTAGCTGCCGCATCAGCTGATGAGAATAGGTTAAATGAACCCTTAATATCAATTATATTACCAATGTTTTGCTGCTTGTCAATCTTAGCAAGTATTTCTCTTTCCTTGACTAAAATTGTAGGCTCTGCACCTATCATTTGTGCAACATTGATTTTGTCGCCTGCATTTTGCAATGCAAGCTGTGAAGAAGTATTATCACCAACTGACCAAACGCTACCGTTTGAATCAATATATAGTGAGTGTGCACCATTTCTTGATGATGATGCACCTATTGCATCAGTTGCTGTTGTACCGTCATTCTTCGCAAATTCCGAATATGGAACCATTGAAGTTGAGTTGTCTTCAGAACCGTTTGCAAGTTGACCGTGGTCGCCTAAACCTGATATTTTAAGCTGGCTGTCTTTATCTATTGTATATATGCTGTCACCGCCGCCGATTATCGCTGTATTATCACGTCCAAGCATTTCTGTCGGAGTTCTGAGCGTTGATGTATTATTCGGCGAAATTGCATAGTATGCGTTATTACCCCATGCATATGTCTTTGTTGAAGGCTTGCTTGAAGCATCAAGAGAATATGTAACGGCTATACCGTTTTGGTTACCTGCACCGATTGCCATTGCTCTGTTATCAAGCGGTACTAATGTATATACTGAACCTGACGTTCCGCCTGTTCCGTATTCATATGCATAGTTCTTACCTAATGCATATACAAGACCGTTTGAAGTAAGCGTATAAACCGTTGCACCTCTGCCGACTGCAACATCTACCGCATTAACTGCCGGAGATACAACAGGAGTATTGTAGCTTGCGTCATTTGCAATCTTTAATTGTCTGTATTCATTTGAACCGAAACCATATACGTTACCGTTTGAATCAAGTGCAACAACAAATATCTTCTCGTCATTCAATCCGCCTGCGGCAATCGCAACGATATTTTCAAGATATGTCTTATCTGCATTGCCTTGGTTCTGTTCACCCTTCAATACCTGTACCGGTACATTTGAGCTTACAGTTGTTCCGTTGCCAAGCTGACCGCTGTCATTTCTACCCCACGTCCAAACTGTTCCGTCTGTCTTTAGAGCTACCGCTGTCTGACCTGCTGCCGCAATCTTTATAATATTGCTTAAAGAATCTATCTTTTCCGGATATACAACTGTTCCGTTTGATACACCGTTACCAAGCTGACCATATGTATTTTGACCCCATGTCCAAACTGTTCCGTCTGCCTTTAGAGCAACAGTAAAGTCTGTACCTGCAGCTACCTGCGGATATGCTACACTTGTTTTTCCGACTGTCAAATCTGACGGACGTACTTCTACCTTAACAAGACCTGTTGTTAGAGGGTCGTTTGCAATAGATACTATAACATATGTTGTACCTACACCCACCGGCGTAATTTCACCGGTATCAGGATTTACAGTTATAATATTATTGTTTCCGTCATATGTCTGCCATAGAAGCTTAGCATCTGTCTTACCGCCGTTATTTGAGTTGAATACATTAAACGAATCAACTGACGGTGCCGGAATTGTTACACTTCCGCCATTTACCTTTAATGAATATAGATATTGACTCATTGTTAGGTAAGATGCACCAACTCTTACAGGAGTCGACTCATCTTTATTTGAACCGTTGCCAAGTTTATAGTATGAATTATTTCCCCAAGCCCAAACACTACCGTTTGACTTGATTGCATACATTGATTGACCCGGTCTTTCATCAGCTGTTACTGCCGCATTAATTATATCTTCAAGATATGTACCCTCTTCACCTGAGTCACCTGCAAGTACATTTCCTACTACACCGAACTTAGAATTCGGTCCTTGTCCTGTTGCATATATACCCGCTTGACCTGATGTATAAAGTCTTCCGTCTGTCATTAAAACAACCGAACTCAATGACGCATCTGCAAATACCGGAGATGCTGTAATTGTCGTTGACGGATAATTTATAAGTTTAATCAAGTAATCAGCGCCTATTCCGCTTGCTGATTCGACATGAACTTTTACAAGTTGTTCAAACTTATCATTACCTGATGTTGCGACATTATATGTATTCAAGCTTGCACCGGCATAGCTTGTGTCATCGCCCTCTGTAAAGACAGTACCGTCAAGGGCAGTCATTTCGACATTATAGAATTGTACTGTTGCATTCTTGCTTGTCGCAAATACAACCGGAGTTGCCGAAACAGCACCAAGAGGCAATTCAACTTCATACAACGCGTCAGCATCTGCCGGAGTTTCATCACTTAGTACACCAAGTGCCGTTGACGCTTCACCGTTCTTCATCACAAGATTTACAGATACCTTTTTCAATGAAGTATCGTCACTGTCATTGGCTTGCATTTCAATACTGTCTGCAGACATTGTTTCAATCGCCTGCTCATAATTATGTTTGCTGTAATCTGCAACAACTGTCGGTTTTGTATTAGTAGTTGAATTACCAAGACCTGTTGTACCGTAGCCTGCATAACCCCACATCATAACCAAACCGTCAGTTGTAATTGCAACTGCATTATGCCAACCTTGTTTTGCATACAATGCTTTCTTACCGTTTAAGTCAGCTTGGGTAGTTGTAATTCTGTCAGATGTTGTTCCGTTACCTGCTGAGCCATATCCGTTATATCCCCAAGATACAATTTGTCCGTCACTGCGAAGAACACTGCCGATATGTCCGATTGCGTCAGAATTAATTCTAACTGCACCGTTTAGCATTGAGTTATTCTTTGTGATATCAACCGGTACACCTGTTACATATGAATCGCTTGTATTCTTAGGATCTATTACTGACTTATAGTTTCTGCCCCATGTATATAGAGTGCCCTTTATATCAAGTGCCATTGAATATGATGCATAGTTACTGTATCCGCCTGCACCGATGTCTACGATAAAGTCACTGCCATTACCGTCGCCAAGATATGTGTTTGTATTATTGTTGCTATAACCTGTACCGACAACTCTCATAGCGACAGTCGAACTATGATCTGAAGTATCACCGTCACCAAGTGAGCCATAAATACCCCAACCCCATGCATAAACTTGACCGTCTGCCGTTAAAGCAAGGTTGTGATATGCACCGATTGCGATTTTTACGATATTTGTAAGAGGTACATTATTTGAATCAGGATCAGACTGATTTTCCTTTCTAAGTACCTGTTCAGGATGATCATGGTCACCGCCTGCAGTACCTATACCTAATTCACCGTGTGCATTGTAACCCCATGCCCAAACTGTTCCGTCTGCTTTTAGAGCTACTGTATGATAGAAACCAGGCTGAACTTGAGGGTATGCAATATAATTTGTACCTTGCGGTTCAACGTTTAGTTTGAAGAAACCTTCTGCCCCGTTTTTATCCGTTACAATAATATATGTTATACCTGTCTTTTTAGCTGTCACAACGCCTGTCTTTGCATCGACTGTTGCAACTTCTGTATCAACCGATTTAAAAGTCAAATCATCAGGAGTATATGCAGACGCTCTCAACAAGTTAAATGATGATACACCGCTGATACCGCTTAAATCAATCGAAAGAATATCTCCCTCTTGAATTGAAGTTACAATTTTACTTGTATTCTGCATCTTTAATGTGTCGTAATATATTACAACATCATTGTCAACTCCATTGTTTGTCCATGTTGCTGTCGAGATTGTAAGTTGTGGCTGACCCATATCAGATACTACCTTAACAGGCGCTTTTCTTCTATCTGTCGTACCGTCACCAAGTTGACCGTTTATGTTATAACCCCAATCCCATACAGAATAGTCTGATTGAACAGAACCCATATGGTATCCGCCTGCATATAGACTTACTGTATCCTCAAGGTAATCTTTCTTTGTTTCGCCTCCAACTACACGTGTTGCATATACATATGTAGCATCTGACTTGTTAAGACCTAATTGTCCGTATGAATTATTACCCCATGCATATACCTTTGTGAATGGATCGGCAGATGCATCTTCAATAACGCGAGCTGACATTTGCTGCATACCTGCGGCAATTTCAACTACGTCACTAAGCTCTGTTGATGCGTCTGTTTTTACAACTGTCGGTACATTTACAGTGCTTGCGCTCGTATCTACACCAAGCTGTCTTTGGGCATTATAACCCCATGTATATGCTTTTCTGTCAGTTGTTACAACACCTGCCGATACACCGCCGGCTGTAATTTGTACCACATTTTGTAAGCCTTTGTCTGTATCACCGTCGATGCCTACAGGTCGAACCGGTGTTAAAGATGATGTGTATGACTTATTACCAAGCTGACCGTTAGAATTCTGACCCCAAGTCATAACACTGCCGTCTTTTCTTAGAACTACAGCGAAATCGTTAGTGCCATTTACCCAGTCACCGCCTGCTGCGATTTGTATTACATCGCCCAAATATACTGTATATGCCAATCCACCGCTTACTCTTACAGGAGCATTTGAACCGGTAGTTGTGTTATTACCTAACTGACCTACATTATTTAGACCCCAAGTATAAACATTACCTTTTCTGTCAAGAGCCATTGCGAATGTAGGACCTGCTGAAATTTGGATAATATCCTCCAAATAAGTGCTTGAGCTATCCTGCTCACCTGTTACAACCTGCATAGGTGTCAAACAGCTTGTTTTACTTGAATCAGTTGGGTTACCTTTTACACCGATACCTAATTGACCGTAGCTGTTATCACCCCATGCCCAAACTGTTCCGTTTTCACGAAGTGCAAGAGCATAGTAACGATTACCACCGTCAAATGTACCTCCTGCTGCAACCTGTACTACATTTGTAAGGTATTGGTTACCTGTAGCACCACCCAATACTTGTACAGGAATAAGTGAATCCGCTGTACTGTTGTTACCAAGCTGTCCCGCAACATTGTAACCCCATGTCCAAACTGTTCCGTCTGCCTTTAGAGCTACTGTTGACGATTGCTTAGCTGAAACCATTGGAGTTGCTACTGCGTCTTTCGGCTTAACTTGTACACGAATAATACCTACAAAGTTTCTTGTAGGATCTGTATCACGAATTATTACAACACCTGTTCCGTACTTACCGTTTTTGTTTGGAACAATTGTATTGCCGTTCTTGATTGTAAACAAAGTCTCATCAAATGAAGAAATTTCAATATCCTTAGCATTTGAATATGAAGAACTCTTGTCAGTGATAAGGTTAAATCCGAAGATTTGTTCACCGATTAGCTTTGATGTGTCTATAACAAGCTGTTCATCTTCAGCGATTGCTTCACCGCCCGACAAGCTTCTCGGCATTGAAGAATCTTCATATTTGCGTACAGTAGTACCTGTTTCACTCTTCTGTACTTCTGCATATTGAATATCAAAGTTTGTTGTCGGAGGGTATCCGACACTTACCGGAATTGATGAATTTTCATTCTTTGAGTTACCAAGTTGTCCACTTGTATTCAGACCCCATGCCCACACGGTTCCGTCTGTTCGCACGGCTGCACCGAAGTAACCATTTTGCGCACCGACAACTTGTACAACATCCTTCAAGTTTTGTACATCCTGAACTTCATTTGTTGTAGTTGTTTTACCATTACCAAGCACACCATATCCGCCATATCCCAAGCTTGAAACTGTTCCGTCTTCTTTTAGGATATATGTATATCCGGTA
>ERZ894220.137-NODE-137-length-88279-cov-10.9985_pt1 | contig 88279 bp, 86 predicted proteins | sample MGYA00380292_ERZ894220 | MGnify/ENA primary metagenome ERZ894220 (study PRJEB32331, sample SAMN06328446) | human gut metagenome | biome: human gut microbiome; feature: stool | host: Homo sapiens | collected 2014-12-05 ... | reverse complement strand
TTTCGCATGAACGAATGGTCCTATTTCTTTTAGGGACTTATTTCACAGCCCCTTATATTTTACAGAAAAATTGAAGGAGGTATATTGTTACAATTTACTACAGAATATATCATAATCAATAAAAATATATACAAAAAAACTATAAAATAAAATAGAAATCGAAAATATCAATTGGACAATATTGATATGATGAAGCATAATTTATATGTATCTTCATATAAAATGCATAAAGGAGGAAGACATGAGGAGAATGAAAAAGATTGTTACAGTGTTAATGGCTTTATCATTGACTGTAACAGGAATGCTTGGAAGTGGGATGACAGCCAAAGCGGACAGCTGTGGCGGATTGGCGGAGGAAGATGTATATACTCCCGGAGAGGATGAAGTTATTAAAGACCCATTACTCCATTGGGCAATCCGTGCATCAATGAATGCGATTAAAAGCAATGTAAAACTGACAGCAGATATGGTGGGGGATAAATCTGTTCGGAACATTTCGTTTGAATTATGCAGTCATGCGGATGATTTCGCAGACTGGACAAAACCATACTGGATTGAAAATTTAGAGGGAATTCAGTATGCAAAGTCAGCGACGATGGTAGATATCGGATATACTTCAGCGATTGAGGGAAAAAGCATCAAAGACTTGAGTCCTCTTTCTGCGTTGACGTAGCTGGATATTCTGATCTTAAAGCAGGATGGAATCACAGATGTCAGCGCACTAAAAACACTGGTAAATTTATCACAGCTTGATCTGTCCATGAATAGGGCGATTAAAGATGTGTCATCAATCAAGGATATGAAAAAATTATCTACATTGAATTTATCTTCCAATGCGATTGAAAACGTAGATGATATTAAAGATTTAACAAAATTACAGTATTTAAATATATCAGGAAATAAAATATCTGCATTACCTGATATGAGTAAGCTCACAGATCTCAGGACACTGCTGGCTTCAGATAATAAACTGACAGATGTAACACCTGTTGGACAACTGAAAAATCTTGAAGCACTGGACCTTACTAAAAACAGCGGAATTACAGATGTAAAAGCACTTGCAGGACTGACACATCTGGATCCGGATCGGACTTATCTGCCAACAGCAGAAATGAAAACAGATCTTTTTGCAGCAATTGATGTAAATAAAATTTTTGAATTATTTAATATCAGCAAGATGACAACTGGTGATCTTGATAATGTACAGAAGGCGCTGGATGCTTATGATGCTTTAACAGATGAACAGAAGACATATATTGATAGTAAAAAGGTGGAGGCTACTAAGAATAATAAAGCAAAAGTTGAAGCAGGAGATGAACCAGAATATTATCCGGAATACGATAATGGTGGCGTAAAACAGCCGATATTAGACCGCCTTGAAATTAAGGTTGTAGATAAAAATGGCAAGTCACTTCCGAATGTAAACTTTGTAAGAAAAAGAATAAATGCGGGAGCGACGCCGTCAGAGTATACTTTTACAACAGATAAGAATGGGATATTAACGTTGAAGCATACATCTATTGATGCATGGTATGATAAAATTGTAGTTGAAGTAGATAATACAGATGATGTGAAGTATGTTTCGAATCCGGAAAAAATAGAATATACAGTCAATAGTTCCATACAGACAGAAACGGTTAACGGGAAAACCGCAACTGGTCTTGAAGAATTGCAGTTTGTACTGATTCCGGAAGATGAATATGTGGATAAAACTGGACTGGAAGAAGTAATACAAAAAGCAGGAAGTGTTGAGGAAGAATATAAATATACAGAAGAGACATACAAAGCGTATCAGCAAGTTTTGGCGGAAGCACAAAAGGTATTCAGTGATGTAGATGCTTCAAAGAAAGATGTACAAAAGGTTACGTCAAAATTGGAAAAATCTCTTTCGGAATTGAAAAAAGCAGACAAGTTAACGACATTAAAAGTGATTGTTAGAGATGCAAATGGTAACTTATTTACAAGACCGTTTAAGTTCCAGTATACATCTGACAAAGGAGGATATAATTCGTATTCGGATGCATATACAGGAATCATGTATTTACCAGCATCTGCAGCATGGGAAGAGGGAGAGACATGGAAGTTATTCCCGTGTTATCAGGAACTCTATTCTGCAGATCCGGTTATTAATTTTACAGTAGGCAAAGAAAACGGAAAATCTTATTTTAAAGAGATCAATGGTGAAACGGTCGGCGTTGATTATGAAAAGGAGATTACAGTAACCTGGACTGGTATAGAGACTCCGGGATTTGAACCAAGAACACCAGACAATACAGTATTGAAAGAAGTTATTGAGCAAATGAAAGCTTATACTTCTGAGGGATATACACCGGCAAGCTTTGAAGTATTAACACAGGCAATCAACAAGTCAGAGGAAACTGCAGGCAAAGCAGATGCTACGCAGGAAGATTACAATGCAGCAGTAGCAGAACTAAAAAAAGCAGCAGCAGACTTGAAGATAGAAGCAAACAAGGTTGCATTGGGAAAGGAAATTGCTTATAAGACTTCTTACAGTCAGGCAAATTATACAACAGCAACATGGAAAGTATATAAAGAAGCACTAGAAAATGCAGAAATAGTCAATGCAGATGCAAATGCATCACAGGAACAGGTAGATGCAGCATTACAGCTTCTTAAAGATGCGGAAAGCCAGTTGAAATGGAGAGCTGACAACTCTAAACTGAAAGAAAATCTGCAAAAGGCAAAAGATTTAAACGAAGATGATTATCAGAGTGGATGGGATGCATTGCAGAACGCAATTAAAACTGCGGAAGACGTGGTTGCTAATGCAGATGCGACAAAAGCAGAGAGTGATTCTGCAAATGCAGAGCTTGAAAAAGCAATGGAGGATTTGGTTGAGAAACCAACAGAGGTAGATTATTCATGCTATCAAGGAGTATTCCGCGCAAAAGTAATGGATGAAGATGGCAATCCGTTAAAGGGTGTTAAATTTAATGCTGTTATAGACGGAACAGTAGATGATTATCCAATGGTATCTGACAGTAATGGTATTATTTCTTATAATGTAACTGGAATTTATAATGGCGGTAAAACAACACATATTGTTTTAGCAGATACAGCGGACTATGAAACGGAAGATGATCATTATTTTACAGCATCAGGAAGTGGATGGGTAGGAACAATAGATGCAATTGATGGCATTCCGTATATAAGTGGTATTAAGCTTACATATACTTTGAAAAAGAAATCTGGCGGTGATACACCAGCACCAGAACCGGGAAATAAAGTTCTTTCTGACGAAACGACATTCCGTGCAAAAGTAGTAGATGAAGCAGGAAAGGCAGTAGATGGAGTTGAGTTTGATATAACACCAGATGATCCACTTGTGGATACATACCATGCAACAAGCAAAAATGGTGTTATTGAACAGAAAGTGGATAATGCCGATTTTATGGTAACATTTACAGTAAAACTTGCAGAAGGTCAGAAGGATGCTGAAGGAGAACTGTATGTGTGTGCTGATCGACATACATATAAAACGAATGGTAATTATGTAATAGCACCAAAAATTACGGAAATTGATGGAAAAGCCCTTGCAGAAGCAGGAGAGATTACCTTTGTATTAAAGAAAGATGGCGGCAATACACCTATACCGGAACCGGAGGATAAAGTACTTTCAGATACAACGACATTCCGTGCAAAGGTAGTAGATGAAACAGGAAAATCCGTAGATGGAGTAGAATTTGAAATTATTGATAAAGCATCTTTAGATGCAGAGCCGATTACAGTTAAAAGCGCAAACGGAAAAATTGAACATCAGATAAATGCAAGTACAGATATTCAAAAAACATATACAGTTGGTATGAAAGAAAATGCAGATTGGAAGTGTGAGGACACACATAGTTTCAAAACAGGTGGATACTATGGCTTTGGAAATGCAACGATCACATCAATTGATGATACTGCTCTTGCAGAAGCAGGAGAAATAACATTCGTATTGAAGAAAGACGGTGGCAGTACCCCAGAACCTGTAAAAGCAGACAAAACAAAATTAAAAGAAGCTGTGGAAATTGCCGGATTAAAGAAAGAAGCAGATTATACGCCGGAATCATGGTCTGAATATCAGAAAGCAGTTGGAGAAGCACAGAAGATTCTGGACAAAGAAGATGCAACGCAGGAAGAGGTTGATGCACAGATCGAAGCGTTAAAAGCAGCGGTAGAGAAACTTGTAGAAATCAAAAAGCCAGTTGTTACAGACAAGAATACAATTCGTATTAAAGTGGTAAATGAAGCGGGCGAAGCTGTAAATGATTCGATTGCATTTAAAGTAATTCCAGATACGGGATATCCGTTTAATCTGTATGCGTCTAAAGGAGTTGTAGAATATCCGGTCAGTGACGGAGATTATGGAACAAATCTTATGACTGTACAGCTGAAGAATGAGTCAGTACAGCTTGATGGAAAAGAATACATTGTAGTGCCTGAAAAACATGAATTTACGATTCAATCAAGCACACTCGGAACTTTAGTGACAAAAGTAGATGGGGAAGATGTAGGTAACGGAAAGGAAGTTATTTTCATATTGACAGAAAAAACAGTACCGGTTGTAGACAAGAGTATGCTTCAGGCGAAAGTTAATGAAGTAAAAGATATAAAACAGGGAGATTATACGTTAAACAGCTATAAGGCTTTTAAGACGGCGATCACAGAAGCAGAGACAGCTCTTGATAATCCAAATGCAACACAGCAGGATGTTGATCAGGCACTGTCTGTACTGGAAGAAGCACAGAACAACCTGAAGACAGTACGGGGAATGCGTACCTTGACAATTGCTGTATCGAGTGAAGATGGAAGCCAGCTGCAGAGTAATATCAAATTTATTCGTGATAATGTGTACTATAATGTACAGAATACAATGTTCGCAAATGATGGAACACTCGTATGGAAACTGACAGGATATGAAGATGCAGGAGAATATGAACTTTATCTTCCGGAAGATTCTGCTTATATTGCAACTCCGGCTGTAACAAAGATTACAATTGGAAAAGAAGACGGAACATCTGTAGTGGAAAAAATCAATGATGTTCCGGCAGCAGAAGCACAGGCTGGAATCCGGCTTCTGGCAAAGAGTACAGATGCATGTGATAAGGTTACATTCCGTGCATATGTACAAGATGAAGATGGAAAGGTTCTTCCTGGAATAAGCTTCAATGTATTGAATGGAGATCCGCAGGTACTTACATCTGATGAAAATGGAATGATTCAGTATGATGTTACCGTATGGGATATTGATACAGAAATGACTGTAAGTCTTCAGGCGAATGATCAGTGGTCATGCGATAAACAGGTTATCTTTACAGTTTCAGAGGATCCGGAAGTAGAAGGGCGAGGTGTTATCAGCGCAATTGATGGAACTGCATTTGCAGGTGGAGAAAAGATTGTTTTTGTACTTAGAGATAAGAACAAACCACAGCCTGTAGATAAGACAGGTCTTGAAGGTGCAATCAAAGAAGCACAGGCAATTGAAAAAGATCTTTACACAGAAGAAAGCTATGGAGTGATGGAACAGGCTTTGGCAAATGCGTTAACTGTGGATTGTGACGATAATGCAACACAGGAAAACATAGACAGTGCGGCACAGGCTCTTCGCGATGCAATGAACGGTCTTGTTAAAAAAGAAGTTCCGCAGCCGGTAAATAAAGAAGCATTAGGAAAGGCGATTAAAGAAGCACAGGCTTTGAAGAAAGACGATTATACAGATGCAAGCTTTACAGCTTTTGAAAATGCTTTGAAAAATGCGGTTGCAATAAATGAAAATGCTGTTGCAACACAGGAAGAAGTAAATAATGCAGAAAAAACTCTTCGGGATGCGATAGCTGGACTGGTTAAGAAAGATGGAGAGACTCCAACTCCGAATCCGGAAGATAAAAATCAGAACAAGCCGAATTCAAATCAGCAGAAACCGTCAGATACAAACCAGACATCAAATAATACACAGCCGACAAATGCTGCACAGAATACAACTGTTAAGACAGGTGATACGGCAAACTTTATGATTCCTATTGCTGGAATTGGAATGGCAGCGATCTTATTAGTATTAGCGATTGTGTTAAGAAAGAAATACAGAAGATAAGGAAGAAATAATTTAAAAATTAGTAATGAAGCAAGGCAGGACAGTTGTTCTGTCTTGCTTTTTAATCTTTCTGTAGAGTGGTGTGTTTTTTTATTAGATACAATCTCATATCAAATTGACAACACATTGTCAAAGTGTCATAATTATCCGCGGAGGTAGTATTTGGAAACTACAAAACTATACTCTGACTGAATCACAACAATTTCATATCGAAATCGTTTCCGTCAACAAGTGACGGAGAAGGAGCTTATATTTATTAAGAGGTAAAATAAGACTCAGGGAATACGAAGAACAGCAGAAGCATTTGCAGGGAAAAGTATGCCTTGACAATGCTTTTTTTCATATAATAGTTTTTTGATAAGGAAGAAAAGTATGGCTGCACTCTATATTTATGCTTATTTTTGTATTTCCGGACAGAAAAAGGAGTAAGACATGACAGTTGAGATGTTAAAAGGAAAGATTCATCGTGCTACGGTAGTACAGGCAGAATTAGATTACGTGGGAAGTATTACCGTTGATGAGGAACTGCTGGAGGCAGCAGGAATTATGGAATATGAGAAAGTTCAGATCGTGGACGTGAATAACGGAAGCCGATTTGAAACTTATACGATCTGTGGTAAGCGTGGAAGCGGAATGATCTGCTTAAATGGCGCTGCGGCAAGATGTGTAAGTACAGGTGATAAGGTAATTATCATGTGTTATGCAAATTATGATGCAGAAGAAGCAAAAGAACATAAACCAAAAGTTGTTTTTGTGGATGATGAGAATAAGATCAGCCGTGTGACAAATTATGAAAAACATGGGTTGTTGAAAGACCAGGAAAAATAAGGAATCTAAAAAAATGAAATTTGTTGAATTCAGAACAAGAGGCTATCTCCGAATTTATTATAAAGAGGAGAATTATCATGCAGGTAACAACAACAGTCGAGGAGACAAGAAAATTAGTTAAAAATTGGAAAAAAGAAGGGAAAACCGTAGGTCTTGTACCGACCATGGGATTCTTACATGAAGGGCACGCAAGCCTGATAAGGAGATGCCGTGAGGAAAATGATATCGTTGTGGTATCCGATTTTGTAAATCCGACTCAGTTTGGACCGACAGAAGATCTGGAAGCATATCCGAGAGATTTTAAACGTGACAGCGAGCTTTGCGAGAGCCTTGGAGCAGATCTGATCTTCCATCCGGAACCGAAGGATATGTATCATGATCCACATGCTTACGTAAGTATTGATACGTTATCTGATACCCTTTGTGGCAAGACAAGACCAATTCATTTTAAAGGGGTATGTACGGTTGTTTCCAAATTATTCAATATTGTAGCACCGGACAGAGCTTATTTTGGACAGAAGGATGCACAGCAGCTTGCAATCATCCGCAAGATGGTGCTGGATCTGAATTTTGATATCCAGATCGTAGGCTGCCCGATCATCCGTGAGGAAGACGGACTTGCCAAATCGTCCAGAAATACCTATTTAAGCGCAGAAGAGAGAAAGGCTGCACTGTGCCTTTCAAGAGCCGTTAAAACCGGTCAGGAGGCGATCTGCAAGGGAATTAAGGCAGAAGAAGTCCTGTCAAAGATGCGCGCAGTGATCGAAGCAGAGCCGCTTGCAAAGATCGACTATGTATCCATGGTAGATGCACTGGATATGCAGCCGGTCGATAGCGTGGAAAAAGATGTTCTGGTTGCCATGGCAGTCTATATCGGAAAGACAAGGCTGATCGACAATTTCAGCTATGAGGTATAGCCTATGGAAAACAGAATGAAAAAAGTAGGAAAAGTCAGCTCTTTTCTTACAAAATATATCGGGGTCATTATTATCTGTTTTTCCGTAGTGGCGTTTTTCTGGCGTGATGGATTTGCCTGGACAACGAGCTACACTTCTGTATTTCTTGGAGTAGCCATGTTCGGGATGGGGCTTACGATTAAGATGGACGATTTCAAAAGAGTCTTTTCCAGACCAAAAGAAATCCTGATCGGATTCGTCGCACAGTACACGATCATGCCGGTGATCGCGTGGCTCCTGTGTCAGCTGATGCAGCTGCCGACAGATCTGGCACTTGGCGTGATCCTGGTTGGTTGCTGTCCGGGCGGAACGGCAAGCAATGTGATCACCTATATTGCCGGAGGTGATGTGGCGCTTTCTGTCGGAATGACGATCACATCAACTCTTGCGGCACCGATTGTAACACCACTTCTGGTGTATGTACTCGCCGGAGCCTGTGTAGAAGTATCCTTCTGGGCAATGGTAATTTCTGTAGTAAAGGTTGTTCTGGTTCCGGTACTTCTGGGAATTCTGATCAACTGGGTCTGGGGAAAACAGATCCAGAAAATATCAGAGGTTCTGCCACTGATCTCGGTTGTATCGATCGTAATGATCATCAGCGGAATCGTAGCTGTTAATGCAGAAAAAATCTTGAGCTGCGGACTTCTGGTTCTCGGAGTTGTGATGCTTCACAATCTCTGCGGAATGGGAATCGGACTCGGTGCAGCGAAAATTTTACATATTGAGTACGATAAGGCAACTGCTATTGCTATCGAAGTCGGAATGCAGAACAGTGGACTTGCAATCTCCCTTGCGACTGCCAATTTCGCGGCAAATCCACTGGCAACCCTTCCGGGGGCGATCTTCAGTGTATGGCATAATATATCCGGATCTTTGTTTGCAGGGATCCGCCGGAGTGGAGAACAGACGAAAGAGGCATATCAGGAAGTTACAGAATAAGAAAAATCCTGCGATTTTGAATTGGCAAAACCGCAGGATTTTTTGTACTCAGAACAGAAAATACAGAGACTAAAGCACGTCATTTTTGTACCGATTTGAATGGCAGATGAATGGAAAAGAAGAGAACCGGAACTCTTCTTTTCCATTAATTTGCCCCTCGCGTCAAACAAAAAAATTTCCTCTTGCAAAACCGATCCAACTATGTTATATTATCAAATAGTTTGAATATAAAAGTATTTTAAACTAAAATGATTTTAAAACAAAACAAATGGAGAGAACAACCATGAGAGGAAGGATATGCGGTACCGGTTCCTATGTACCGGAGCATTACTATGACAACAATGACCTGTCAAAAATGGTGGAGACAAATGATGAATGGATCCGGGAACGTACCGGCATCGTGCGCAGACACATTGCAGAAGAAGATACAACAGTCAGTATGGCAGTAAAAGCAGCAAGAAATGCACTTGCGGATGCAAAGTTAAATGCAGACGATCTGGATCTGATACTGGTATCCACAATCACACCAAACACCGTGATCCCAAGCACCGCCTGTGAGGTCCAGAAAGAGCTTGGTGCGGTAAATGCGACCTGTTTTGATATCAGTGCGGCATGCAGCGGTTTCGTATATGCCTATAATACCGCACAGGCCTACATAAGTGCCAGAATGTACAGGAACATTCTGGTAATCGGAAGTGAGACACTATCCGGAATTGTTAACTGGCAGGACAGAGGAAGCTGCATTCTCTTCGGTGACGGGGCAGGAGCTGCTGTGATCCGGGCAGAAGAAGGAGAAATCCTTCCATCCGTCACACATTCCGACGGAGCAAAAGGACAGGTACTCGCCTGTGAAAGCCGCCAGCAGAAAAACTGGCAGGAAAAAGAAAATGAAAAACAGACTTATGTATCCATGGATGGACAGGCAGTTTTCAAATTTGCCGTAAAAAAAGTACCGGAAGTCATCGGAGAACTTCTGCAAAAAGCAGATCTGACCGAGAAAGATATTGATCTTTTCGTTCTGCATCAGGCAAACTTGCGGATCATCGAATCCGTAGCCAAACGAATGAAAACAGACATAACAAAATTTCCGGTCAACATCGAAGAATACGGCAACACCTCATCAGCCAGCATCCCGATCCTCCTGGATGAACTAAACAAAACCGGCTGTCTGCAAAAAGGACAGAAAATCGTCCTCTGCGGCTTCGGCGCCGGCCTTACCTGGGGAGCCACACTCATAGAGTGGTAAACATAAAATCAATCAACAATAAGGAGACAAAAATCATGTTAGAAAAAGTAAAAGAAATCGTAGCAGAAGGACTTGACGTAAACGCAGCAGATCTCACAGCAGAGACAACCTTTGAATCCCTCGGAGCAGATTCCCTCGATCTGATGGATATGGTCATGACATTTGAAGATGAATTTGGTGTGGAGATCGACACCGAAGCAATCGGTGATCTCAAGACAATCGGAAGTGTCGTAACCTACATCGAAGGACTGAAAAAATAAGCATCACAAAAAACGCATACAGAAAGAGGTTGTAATATGAAAACAGAAGTAACCGAATTACTTGGAATCGAGTATCCGATCATCCAGGGCGGAATGGCCTGGGTTGCTGAGTATCATCTTGCGGCCGGCGTATCAAATGCCGGCGGGCTTGGGCTCATCGGGGCTGCAAGCGCCCCGGCTGAGTGGGTACGTGAACAGATCAGAGAGGCAAAAAAGCTGACTGATAAACCATTTGGAGTAAATATCATGCTGATGAGTCCTTATGCAGAGGATGTAGCAAAGGTAGTGGCGGAAGAAGGCGTAAAGGTTGTAACGACAGGCGCCGGAAGCCCGGAAAAATATATGAAAATGTGGAAAGAAGCAGGAATTAAAGTAATTCCGGTAGTTGCATCTGTTGCATTTGCAAGAAGAATGGAGCGGTGTGGGGCTGATGCAGTGGTTGCCGAAGGATGTGAATCCGGCGGACACATCGGAGAAAATACAACAATGGTGCTGGTTCCACAGATTGTAGACGCAGTAAAGATCCCGGTGATCGCAGCGGGAGGAATTGCAGATGGAAGAGGAATTGCGGCAGCATTTATGCTGGGAGCAAAAGCCGTACAGATGGGAACCCATTTTGTTGCAACAGAAGAATCCATCGTACATGAAAACTATAAAAACGCGATCATCAAAGCGAAGGACATTGATTCCAGAGTAACCGGAAGAAGCACCGGACATCCGGTGAGAGCACTTCGCAACCAAATGACGAAAAAATATCTGGACCTTGAGAAAAACGGTGCATCCTTTGAAGAACTTGAACATCTTACACTTGGAGGCTTAAGAAAGGCCGTTGTAGATGGAGATGTGACAAACGGAAGCGTAATGGCAGGACAGAGTGCGGCAATGGTCAAAGAGATTATGAGCTGCAAGGACCTGATCCGGAAGCTGGTAAATGAAACGGATGCACTGATCGGAGGCAAAGGATTTTATGAATAAAACAGCATTCATTTTCCCGGGACAGGGTGCACAGAAATGTGGTATGGGAAAAGATTTTTATGAAAAAAGCAGTCTGGCAAAAGCAATTTTTGATACAGCAACAGCTGAGCTTGGAATAGATATGCAACAGCTTTGCTTTGAAGAAAATGACCAGCTGGATCAGACTGAATATACACAGGCGGCAATGGTAACAGCCTGTCTTGCCATGACAGCCGAGATTGAAAAAAGAGGTATTACACCGGATGTGACAGCCGGGCTCAGCCTTGGAGAGTACTGTGCAATCAGCGCAGCGGGAGGCATGCAGCCGAAGGACGCCATTTCTCTTGTGAGAAAAAGAGGGATTCTGATGCAGAATACCGTTCCGGCAGGTGAAGGAGCCATGGCGGCAATCCTGGGACTGGATGGAGACACCGTTGCGGAAGTGACCGGGAAAATTCCCGGGGCGTCTGTAGCGAATTATAACTGTCCGGGACAGATTGTGATTACCGGGAAAACAGAGGCAGTCGGACAGGCAGCGGAAGCTTTAAAAGAAGCCGGAGCAAAAAGGGCAGTTCTGTTAAATGTAAGTGGTCCGTTCCACTCGAAGATGCTGGAGGGCGCAGGGGAAGAGCTGGCAAAAGAAATGGAAAAACGCACTTTTGAACCGCTTACCATTCCTTATGTGACGAATGTTACGGCGAAATATGTGACGGATATCAAAGAAACGAAGGCACTTCTTGCAAAACAGATTTCTTCACCGGTACGATGGGAAGAAAGTGTGAGAACTATGATTGCAGATGGTGTGGACACTTTCGTAGAAATCGGACCGGGAAAAACACTCGCCGGATTTATGCGGCGCATCGACAAAGGTGTCAAAGTATACAATATCGAAACCTGGGAAGATATGGAAAAAGTAATTGCTGAACTGGTGTAAAAAACAGGCAATGGAGAGGAAAAGCATATGACAGACAGAGAAAATTTGGAAGGGCAGATCGCGGTGGTTACCGGCGCATCCCGTGGAATTGGAAAGGCAATTGCTAAGGAGCTTGCTGCACAGGGAGCAACAGTTGTGATCAATTACAATGGTTCTGAAGTAAAAGCAGATGAAGTGAAACATGAAATCATAGAAAAGGGTGGATGTGCCCAGTGTATGCAGTGCAATGTAGCAGATTACGAGGGCTGTGAAGCATTTATAAAAGCAGTGATCGAGCAGTTTGGAAGAATCGATATTCTGGTAAATAATGCAGGGATCACAAAGGATGGTCTGCTGATGCGTATGAGTGAAGAAGATTTCTCCGATGTCATTGATGTCAATCTGAAAGGAACTTTTCATTGCATCCGTTTTGCATCCAGACAGATGATGAAGCAGAGAAGCGGAAGAATCATCAATCTGGCATCCGTAGTTGGAATCAGCGGAAATGCCGGTCAGGTAAACTATGCTGCATCAAAAGCAGGAATTATCGGAATGACCAAATCTGCGGCAAAAGAACTGGCATCCCGCGGGATCACGGTCAATGCGGTTGCACCGGGCTTCATTGAAACGGAGATGACAGAAGTTCTTTCCGATAAGCTCAAAGAAGAAATGAGAGGTCAGATCCCTCTTGCCAGAATGGGACAGCCGGAAGATGTTGCAAAGGCGGTGGCGTTTCTGGCGTCTGACAGCGCAGCATACATTACCGGGCAGGTGCTGCAGGTCGATGGGGGGATGGTGATGTAAAAGTGGTTGCAGAGAAGGTTGAGGGACAAATTGTACAAAAGATGTCCTTCAAATTCAGACTCGCAAACCATTCCGATGAGCCTCTGAAACCAAGGATTGTGTCAGCAAAGGCTTCCACAATCCTTTGAGTCTCATCTCCATTGCTCGAAAAATGAATTTGAATGACATCTTTTGTACAATTTGTCATTCAACTTTATCGAGAAAACCATTTTACATCCGTGAAGTAGTTCAATATACCAATAGAGAATTGCAGGGGGAAGAAATTGGTTTTAATTAGCATTGAAGGGATTTGATTGAATAAGATCATTAACCTAAAGAATTCACCTAAAAATACATACAAAATGATAAATTTTATCAAAAAGTGGAACAGTCAACAACACACCGAAAACGTTTCGTGGAAAACGCGTTTTAGCCAGTAGACTTGAGTCCGGCTCTGCACAAATATTCCTGTCGGCATTCTATTTTGTGCAATGGAGAGGAGACTCAAAGGATTATGGAAGCCTTTGCTGACATAATCCTTGGTTTCGGAGGCTCATCGGAATGGTTTGCACAACTTGAATGCCGACAGGAATATTTGTGCAGAGCCGAACACAACCTACATTTCCCGCATTTTCCACAAAAGGAGGCAATATGAAGCGCAGAGTTGTTATTACGGGGCTTGGAGCGATCACCCCGATTGGTAATACAGTAGAAGAATTCTGGAACGGTATCAAAAATGGAACCGTAGGAATCGGTCCGATCACAAAATTTGATACAACCGAATATAAAGTGAAGATCGCAGCGGAGGTCAAGGACTTTGTTGCGAAAGAACGGATGGATTTCAAGGCATCGAAGAGAATGGAGACATTTTCACAGTACGCAGTTGCAGCGGCGAAGGAAGCGTGCGCGGATGCGGGATTTGAAATTGAAAAAGAGGATCCATACCGTTGTGGCGTGATCATCGGTTCGGGAATCGGAAGTCTGCAGCAGATCGAGAAGCAGTACACGACGATTCTGGAAAAGGGACCGGGAAGGGTAGCACCACTGATGGTTCCGATGATGATTTCCAATATGGCAGCCGGAAATGTATCGATCCAGCTTGGGCTTAAAGGAAAGTGCACGAATGTCGTTACTGCATGTGCGACGGGAACCAATTGTATCGGGGATGCGCTTCGTGCCATTCAGTACGGAGATGCGGATGTAATGTTTGCAGGTGGTACGGAAAGCTGTATCTGTCCGACAGGGATTGCCGGATTTACCGCACTTACCGCACTTACTACCAGTGAAGATCCACTGCGTGCATCGATTCCATTTGATAAAGACAGAAGTGGATTTGTTCTTGGAGAAGGAGCCGGCGTGGTAGTTCTGGAAGAGCTGGAGCATGCGAGAGCAAGAGGCGCAAAGATTTACGCAGAGCTTGCAGGTTACGGGGCAACCGGAGATGCTTATCATATCACTTCCCCTGCAGAAGACGGAAGCGGTGCGGCAAAGGCGATGGAGCTTGCGATGGAAGAGGGCAGCGTGACGCCGGAAGAAGTGCAGTACATTAACGCACACGGAACCAGCACGCACCACAATGATCTGTTTGAAACCTATGCGATCAAGAAAGCATTCGGCGATGCGGCAAAGGATGTGGTTGTGAATTCAACGAAATCCATGATCGGTCATCTTCTGGGCGCAGCTGGTGCAGTAGAATGTATCGTTACCGTAAAATCCATTCAGGACGGATTTATTCATCAGACAGTCGGAACAAAAGAATGTGATGAAGAATGTGATCTGAATTATGCTGTCGGGGCACCGGTCGAAAAAGAGATCAAATGTGCTCTTACCAATTCCCTTGGATTTGGCGGACACAATGCAACCCTTCTTTTGAAGAAGTATGAAGGATAGAGGTAGAAGGATGGAATTAGAAAATCTGGTAAAACTGATTCAGACCGTTTCGGATTCGGACCTGACAGGATTTCAGTATGAAGAAAACGGTGTGAAATTGAAAATACAGAAAGAAAAAGAACAGATGGTTGTCAGTACAGGCGCAGCACAGATGGCGACAGTACAAAACGTGCCAGGAGCGCAGAGCAATGCAGCATCAGTACTGAAGCCGGAGGATGGACCGGAAAAAGGAAAAGAAGCAGAAGGGCAGCTGATCAAATCCCCTCTGGTTGGAACCTTTTACGCAGCACCGTCGGAAGAGGCAGCACCATTTGTGGCAGTTGGCGATCATGTGGCAAAAGGACAGACGGTTGCCATCGTAGAGGCGATGAAACTGATGAATGATATTGAGTGTGATTTTGACGGTGTGGTATCGGAAGTACTCGTGAAAAATGGAGAAACTGTGGAATACGGACAGCCATTATTCCGAATCGTGTAGCTGGATGGAGGGCGAAAAGCATGAAACATTTGGGAATCAAGGAAATTCAGAAAATCATTCCGCACAGACATCCGTTTTTGCTGGTAGATTATATCGAAGATTACGAGCCGGGAGAATATGCGGTTGGCTATAAATGTGTGACTTACAGAGAGGACTTTTTTGCCGGACATTTCCCACAGGAGCCGGTGATGCCGGGAGTGCTGATCATTGAAGCACTGGCGCAGGTCGGTGCAGTAGCGGTTCTGATGCAGGAAGAAAATAAAGGAAAGCTCGGCTATTTTGGTGGGATTAAGAACTGTAAGTTCCGCAGAAAAGTTGTTCCGGGTGACAAATTAAAACTGGAAGCAAGAATTATCCGTCAGAAGGGACCACTGGTAATCGGAGAAGCTGTTGCATCAGTGGATGGAGAAGTTGCAGTAAAGTCAGAGCTGTCTTTGATGATAGGGAAGGCGGAAACAGATGATTAAGAAAGTACTGATCGCAAACCGTGGAGAGATCGCAGTGCGGATCATCCGTGCCTGCCGGGAAATGGGGATCGAGACGGTTGCAGTTTATTCGGAAGCAGATAAAGAAGCATTGCATACACAGCTTGCAGACGAAGCAATCTGTATCGGACCTGCACCATCTTCGGAAAGCTATCTGAATATGGAGCAGATCATCAGCGCGACCATCGTGTCGGGAGCAGATGCGATCCATCCGGGATTTGGTTTCCTTTCTGAAAATACGAAATTTGCAGAGCTTTGTGAGAAGTGCAACATCATTTTTATTGGACCGGATTCGAAAGTGATCAGCAGGCTTGGAAATAAATCCGAGGCGAGAAATACCATGGCAAATGCCGGGGTTCCGATCATTCCGGGAAGCCGGGAAGCGATTTATGATGCGTCAAAAGGAAAAGAAGTTGCAAGAGAGATCGGCTATCCGGTAATCGTAAAGGCGGCTCTCGGCGGAGGCGGAAAAGGGATGCGTGTGGCGGAAAATGAAGCCGGATTTGACATGGCATTTAATACCGCGCAGAAAGAGACCAAGGCAGCTTTTGGGGATGACACTATGTACATCGAGCATTTTGTGCAGCATCCGAAGCATATCGAATTTCAGATCATGGCGGATAAGTATGGAAATGTGGTGCATTTAGGAGAACGTGACTGTTCGGTGCAGAGAAATCATCAGAAGATGATTGAAGAATCTCCATGTGCCGTGATTTCGGATGAGCTTCGCCGGAGAATGGGCGAAGCAGCGGTAAAAGCGGCAAAGGCAGCGCATTACGAAAATGCAGGAACCATTGAATTTCTGCTGGAAAAGAGCGGGAATTTTTATTTTATGGAAATGAATACCAGAATCCAGGTGGAGCATCCGGTCACAGAATGGGTGACAGGGATCGATCTGATCAAGGAACAGATCCGGATCGCAGACGGCCAGCAGCTTTCCTTTACGCAGGAGGATGTAAAGCTGACCGGTCATGCCATTGAGTGCAGGATCAATGCGGAAAATCCGGAAAAGAATTTCCGCCCGTGTCCGGGAACGATCACCGATATGTACCTTCCGGGAGGAAAGGGTGTGCGGATTGATTCAGCAATTTACAGTGGATACACCGTACCGCCATATTATGACAATATGCTGGCAAAGCTGATCGTATTTGCAAAGAACCGTACCGAGGCGATCCGGAAGATGCAGAGTGCACTTGGTGAGGTAATTATAGAAGGCATTGATACTAATGTGGATTATCAATATGATATTTTGCATGATCCAAAGTATCAGGCAGGAGATTTTGATATTGAATTTATTGCCGAAAGAGAAGCAAAGAATCGGCAAGGTTAGCTCTACAAAAGCGGAGGTAAAGCAATTTGAAACTGTCAAATATGTTCAAGAAAACAAGCAGAAGAGGGTATATATCTCTTGGCGAAGGAAAGCCTGTCCATATGGCACCGGAGGTTCCGGAGGGACTTCTGAAAAAATGTAACGTTTGCAAATCTGCCATTCTGACAGAGGATGTGAAGAAGGGATATTATATCTGTCCAAAATGTCAGAATTATTTCCGTGTGCATGCGATGCGCCGGATTGAAATGGTAGCAGATGCCGGCACCTTTGAAGAGTGGGACAAGGGACTTACTTCGGGAAATCCGCTGCATTATAAAGGCTATGAAGAAAAGGTAGAAGCACTACAGGAAAAGACCGGGCTTGATGAGGCGGTTGTAACCGGAAAAGCAATGATCGCGGGAAATGAAGTAGTTCTTGCAGTCTGTGACGGGCGGTTTATGATGGCGAGCATGGGAAAAGTGGTTGGCGAAAAGATTACCCGTGCAGTAGAAAAGGCAACCGGTGAGAAACTTCCGATTATTATATTTGCCTGTTCAGGAGGCGCCAGAATGCAGGAGGGGATCCACTCTCTGATGCAGATGGCAAAGACTTCAGCGGCACTGAAAAGACACCATGATGCAGGCTGTTTATATGTAAGCGTGCTGACCGATCCGACAACCGGTGGGGTAACGGCAAGTTTTGCCATGCTCGGAGATATCATTCTTGCCGAGCCGGGGGCACTGATCGGTTTTGCAGGTCCGCGTGTGATTGAACAGACCATAGGGCAGAAGCTTCCGAAGGGATTCCAGAGGGCAGAATTCCTTCAGGAGCACGGATTTGTGGATCAGATTGTGGAGCGTCCGCGTCTCAGGGAGACACTGGCAGAAATTGTAGCAATGCATAAGCAGGGAGCATACGATTTGCCGGAAGTAGAAGAAAAGGAAACACAGGCGGTACAGAAGAATCTGACACCATGGGAACGGGTGCAGTTATCCAGAGACAAGGCTCGTCCGGTCGGTGCGGAGTACATTGAAGAATTATTTACAGATTTTATGGAATTTCATGGAGACCGTTATTACCAGGATGATAAGGCGATCATTGGCGGGATTGCAAGATTTCACGGAATGCCGGTGACTGTAATTGCACAGGCAAAGGGGCGCACGACAAAGGAAAATATCGAGCGTAACTTTGGGATGCCGTCACCGGACGGATACCGCAAAGCCCTTCGGCTGATGAAACAGGCAGAGAAATTTAACCGTCCGGTCATCTGTTTTGTAGATACGCCGGGAGCGTTCTGCGGGCTGGAAGCAGAAGAGAGAGGACAAGGTGAGGCAATCGCAAGGAATTTATTTGAAATGTCAAATCTTCAGGTTCCGATCCTGTCAGTTGTGATCGGAGAAGGTGGAAGCGGAGGAGCCCTTGCGATGGCAACTTCAGATGAAGTGTGGCTTCTTGAAAATTCGATTTACTCCATTCTTTCGCCGGAAGGATTTGCAAGTATCCTGTGGAAGGACAGCAGCCGTGCAAAAGAGGCGGCAGGTGTGATGAAGCTGACAGCTGATCAGCTCCTGAAAGCCGGTATCGTAGAACGGGTGATTCCGGAGCCGGAAGACTTCAATCTGGAAACATTTACAGAAGTGACAGATCCGATGGATGATTATATCTGCATTTTTTTGAAAAAATATGGAGCAATGACAAAGGAAGAACTTACTGAAAAGCGGTATGACAGATTCCGCAGGATGTAGTAGAAAGAGGAGAAGAAAAATGGAAGGATTACCGGAACTTGTGATTGGTGATTTGAAAGTAAAAAGACCGGTCATTCAAGGGGGAATGGGAGTCGGTGTGAGCCTTGGACAGCTTGCCGGAGCGGTTGCAAAGGAAGGCGGAGTCGGGATCATCTCAACCGCACAGATCGGATTTCGTGAACCGGATTTTGAAACGAATACAAGGGCGGCAAATATCCGTGCAATCGGATCTGAATTCCAAAGAGCAAGAGAGACGGCTACGGATGGCGTGATCGGATTTAATATCATGGTTGCGCTGAAGGATTATGACGAGCATGTGAAAGCAGCAGTGGACGCCGGAGCAGATCTGATCGTATCCGGGGCAGGGCTTCCGATCGAGCTGCCAGGACTTGTGGAGGGCAGCAGTACCAAGATTGCTCCGATCGTATCGACCGAAAAATCAGCGAAAGTTATTTTAAAATACTGGGATAAAAAATTTTCCAGGACCGCAGACCTGGTTGTGATCGAGGGACCGAAAGCCGGAGGACATCTGGGGTTTGACCGGGAGCAGCTGGAAACTTACACACAGGAAAGCTATGATGATGAAATCGAGAGGATCATGGCAGTGGTCAGAAAGTACGCCCAAAAATATCAGGTGCATATCCCGGTGGCAGTAGCCGGAGGAATTTCGGATAAAGATGCGGCAGAGCATGCCTTTTCATTAGGAGCAGATGCAGTCCAGGTGGCAACAAGATTTGTCACGACCTGGGAGTGCGATGCGGATCTCAGTTACAAGCAGAGTTATCTGAATGCGGAGAAGGAGGATGTCATTCTGGTGAAAAGTCCGGTTGGAATGCCGGGGAGGGCAATTAAGAATCCATTTATCAGTCATGTGATGGCAGGAGAGAGGGTGAAGCCTAAGAGATGTCTTGGGTGTCTGAAAAACTGTAACCCGGCGGAAGTGCCATACTGTATCACGGAAGCGCTGATCAAAGCGGCAAAAGGTGAGATTGGTGAGGCGCTTCTGTTCTGCGGAGCGGACGTGTGGAAAGCAGAAAAAATAGAAACCGTGAAAGAAGTGATTGATTCTTTGTTAGGTGACTGTGTATAATTGAACTAGAAAAAGACACAGCAAGGAGAAGAAGGGGAATTGGACGCATACGAGAGCATCAATAAGATACTGGTACATCTTTTTAATGATATCTGGGGACTGGAAGAAAAAGCAGTGATCACAGAAGAGTTTAAGGATCTGACGAACAATGATATGCATATCATTGAGGCAGTCGGTCTGGGTGACGGGAATAATATGTCTACGATCGCAAAGAAGCTTGGGATTACCGTAGGATCTCTGACGACTTCGATGAACAGTCTGGTCAATAAAAAGTATGCGGTCCGTCACCGGAGTGAGGAAGACCGCCGGATCGTCAATATCAAGCTGACGGAAAAGGGTGAGAAGGCGTACCACCATCACGCAGAGTTTCACAGGAAGATGGTAGAAGCGGTCGTTGAGACCTTAGATGAAGAAGAAATCCCGGTGCTGACGAAAGCACTGGACAATCTGTATCATTTTTTTAAGACGTATAACGGTTAAAGTGAAAAATCCTCTGTCACTCTTTGATAAAAAGAGCTGGCAGAGGATTTTTGGACTGCATGAAAATGGCATGTTGTCCGGGAAATTACAGCTTACAGGTATAGCGGAAATTTTCTGGATTCTCCGGCTACACGTGGATACGGTCTAATACTTCTCCGATCGGCTCATGGATCGTCAGGGTTGCGCCTACATCACGGGCAGTTGCATCCTTGTTGATGAGTACCAGATATTTGCCGTGGAAATAATCGATAAATCCGGCAGCAGGGTAGACCACAAGAGAAGTACCGCCGATGATCAGCATATCTGCTTCTGAGATGGCGCGGATACTTTTCTGGATGATCTGGTTATCCAGTCCTTCTTCGTAGAGAACTACATCCGGGCGGATGGTTCCGCCGCAGTCGCAGGTTGGGATTCCTTTCGATTCTTTTACAAAACGTGCACTGTACTGCTTTTTGCAACGCATACAGTAATTGCGGTGGATACTTCCATGAAGCTCCAGTACATTTTTGCTTCCGGCAGCCTGGTGGAGTCCGTCAATATTCTGTGTGATAACGGCGGTCAGCTTTCCGGCGGCTTCCAGCTCGGCAAGCTTCAGATGCGCTTTATTTGGCTTCGCATCAAGGAACATCATTTTCTCTTTATAAAAATCATAAAATTCTTCCGTATGCTGCATGAAAAAGCTGTGGCTTACAATCTGCTCCGGTGAGTAGCGGTACTTTTGTCTGTAGAGTCCGTCTGCACTTCTGAAGTCCGGAATATTACTCTCGGTAGAGACGCCGGCACCGCCGAAAAAAACGATTCTGTTGCTCTCGTTAATCATGTCCTGTAACTGTTTGATCTTGTCCATAATTTAATAACCTCTTTTCCTGGAAAATCAAAACCTGTCTTTTTAATCACAGTATACCAAATGAAACGAAAAAAGAGAATAAAATAAAAAAATTCCTTGTCCACAAAACATGCACCGAGTATACTATAAAGTATTGGATTGTGGAAAATTGGGGAAATCTGCAGACAAAATACATATGTCAAGGAGAGAGTAATATGAAAATGTCAAATATGAAGAATCTGTGCCTGATTTTATTGGGGAATACAGTATATGCACTTGCAATCGTAATGTTTATCCTGCCGAATGATATCATTACCGGAGGGACCACGGGGCTTGGAATTGCCGTGAATCATTATTTTGGATTACAGATCCATACATTTGTACTGATCTTCAACACACTGATGTTTCTTCTGGGGGCTGCAGTGCTTGGTATGAAATTTGCACTTACTACACTGGTCAGTACGTTTTATTATCCGATCATTCTGGGAATACTGGAGAATGTTCCGGTATTACAGAACATCACAGACGACAAGATGCTTTCGACGATCTGTGGAGGTCTGATGATCGGACTTGGAATCGGAGTTGTTATAAGATGCGGAGCATCAACAGGAGGTATGGATATCCCACCGCTGGTACTGAATAAGAAATTCGGGCTTTCCGTATCGGTTATGCTCTATGTATTTGATTTTGCGATTCTGATCTTCCAGATGGTATTTACCAATAAAGAAGAGATCATCTATGGTATCCTTCTGGTACTGATTTACACGGTGATGCTGGATAAAGTGCTTCTGATGGGATCGACCAGAACACAGATCAAGATCATTTCCGGAGAGTATGAGAAGCTGAACCATCTGATCCAGGAGAAGCTTGACCGAGGAACCACACTGGTCTACACGCAGACCGGTTATTTGAGAAAGGATCAGCCGATGATCCTTACCGTTGTGTCTAACCGTGAACTGATGCGGCTGAACCAGATCGTGCAGGAGATAGATCCGCACGCATTTATGATCATTGGCAATGTAAATGAGGTCAGAGGACGGGGATTTTCAACACAGAAAGTATATAAAAACGAAGTGGGCATGAATGAATAAACAAGAGCTTGAGAATGAGGAAGTAAGACAGGAAGAGAAAAAAACAAAGAAGAAAAAGGTCCGGAAAAAGAAGACCATGCTTGGACATATCCGCAGTATCATCAGTATTCTTCTGGTTGTGGGAATCATCGGAGGAAGCTACTGGTATTACGCATTCCAGTACAGAGCCGAGGTGGAGCCGGAAACCAACCGGAAGGTGACGAATACGGATTCCATTTACACGATGGAGCAGTATATAAAAACGCTGAAGCGCAACCAGACTGTTTATAAATACGCCTGCGATGAAGCCGAAGTGGACAATGACTACGGGACTTATGTTGTTCCTGGTCTGAAGTCAACAAGGACGCTGAAAGTAAAAGGGGACGGAGAAGCAGAAGTCTGCACATCCATGACACCGCAGGGACTTGCAATTACAGAGGATTATATTCTGGTCAGTGCTTATTGTAAGACAAAGGCACATGATTCGGTGATCTACGTGATCGACAAAGAAAGCAGACAGTTTGTGAAAGAGATTGTGCTGAACACCAAAGCCCATGTGGGCGGGATGGCATACGATACGATGAACCAGATTCTGTGGGTGACAGGACAGGGTTCCACCTGGGCGCAGGCAAATGCGATCACACTGTCTCATCTGGAGAATTATTCCTTTGATGACGGATATCATCCGATTGAATTCGATATGTCTTACAACCTTTACAAGATCAAGCGGGCGTCATTTATGACGTATCATGACGGTGCATTGTTTGTCGGATTCTTTACACAGGATAATGCCAGCGTCATTGAAAAATATCTGATCAATGCAGACGGTACCTTGTATGAAAAAGAAGATATGAACCTGAAACGGACGGTCGGCGTGACGGATCCGGTTGCCTATGCGGTCAGTATGCAGGTAATTTCCGGTAAGGTGCAGGGAATGGCATTTTACAACAATAAGATCCTGCTTACCAGGTCCTGGGGGATCCTGCCATCGGAGGTACAGATCTTCAACTATTCCAGATATGGAATCTTGTCAACTTCCGAAGCTTATAAGACGATCAAATTTCCAGAGAGGCTGGAACAGATCTATCAGGACGGTGGCAGCATTTATGCACTTTTTGAGTCGGGGGCTTATGCCTACCGAATGTCATCCATTAACCGGATTGACCGGGTTGTGAAGCTGAAAGGAAGTAAACTGGTAAAATAAAGACTGAAATCCATGAAATTTGCTTGAATCGGAAGTAGATTTATGGTAAAATACATGAGTGGTTCAAACATCAGGAGGTGTGATTAGTAATGGAAATTTTAAAAACAGTGCTTTTAATTTTATTTGCAATAGATTGTATCGCATTGACAGTAATCGTATTGATGCAGGAAGGTAAGTCAGCAGGTCTTGGAACAATCGCAGGTATGGCAGATTCTTATTGGGGACAGAACAAAGGTCGTTCTATGGAAGGCGCACTTGTTAAGTCTACCAAGTTTTTAGCAATTCTGTTTATCGTACTTGCAGCAGTCCTGAACCTGAAAGTTTTTGCATAACGAATGATTGAAAGAAGATGAGGAACACTCTATAGTATCTATAGGGTGTTCCTTTTTTGACAGGAGAAGAGATGGACGAATTATTTGAAAAAAGAAAGAAAATTATTTATGAATTTATCTGTGATGAATTTTATGTGCCGATGAAGCTGAAAGAGCTGTCGATGCTGCTTCAGGTCCCGAAAGATCAGAAAGGGGAACTCAAGGCTGTCATGGACAGCCTGGAAAAGGAAGGCAGGGTACATGTCACACAGAAAGGAAAATACATTAAAGGTGAGGCAAAGCAGCTGCGGGGAATATTCCAGGCAAATGCGAGAGGCTTCGGCTTTGTCACCGTGGAAGGTGAGAGTGAAGATATCTTTATCTCGGAAGATGATATGAACGGTGCCATGCAGGGAGATGAGGTAGAGGTTGTCATCACCAAAGCACCGGAAGGAAAGCGAAGAGAAGGAAAGATCACGAAGATTGTACAGAGGGGAACCCAGCGGATCGTCGGCTATTATCAGAGCCGGAAGAATTTCGGATTCGTTGTGCCGGATAATGAGCGTTTCCTGCAGGATATCTTCGTACCGGCAGAGCGCTCTAAAGGAGCTGTGACCGGGCATAAGGTTGTGGTCGAGCTGACCTCTTATGGGGAGAATGGAAAGAAGCCGGAAGGAAAGATCGTAGAGATCCTGGGGCATGTGACCGATCCGGGAGTTGATATTTTGTCGATTGTCAAAGGATATGATCTGCCAACCGAATTTCCGGAGAAGGTACTGAATCAGGCAGAGCGTGTGGCAAAGGCAGTGACGAACGCTGATATGGCAGGACGTAAGGATGTGCGGAGCTGGCAGACCGTGACGATTGACGGCGAGGATGCGAAGGATCTGGATGATGCGATCACTCTGACAAAAGAGGGAGACCGTTATATTCTTGGCGTGCATATCGCTGATGTGACCAATTATGTGCAGGAGAACAGCGCCCTTGACCGGGAAGCACTGAAAAGAGGTACCAGTGTCTATCTGGCAGACCGTGTGATCCCGATGCTGCCAAGAGTTCTGTCCAATGGAATGTGTTCATTAAACGCAGGCGAGGACCGGCTGGCACTGAGCTGTATCATGACCATTGATGCGAAGGGAAATGTAGTTGATCACCAGATCGCGGAAACTGTGGTAAATGTGGATGAACGCATGAGCTATACCAGTGTGAAAAAGATTCTTGAGGATCGGGATGAGGCAGAATGCGAACGGTATCATGATCTGATCCCGATGTTTGAACTGATGAAAGAACTGTCACACATTTTGAGAGAAAGACGTCACAGAAGAGGGGCAATCGACTTTGATTTTCCGGAGGCAAAGATTATTTTAAATGAAAGCGGTGAGCCGGTGGATATCAAGGCATACGACCGCAACGTGGCGACGAAGATCATCGAGGATTTTATGCTTGTGGCAAATGAGACGGTTGCAGAGGATTACTTCTGGCAGGAGATTCCATTCTTATATCGTGTGCATGAAACACCGGATGATGACAAGATGAAAAAGCTTGTGACATTTTTGCAGAATTTCGGATATACCATGCACATGCAAGGGGGACAGGAGATCCGTCCCAAAGAAGTGCAGAAGCTTCTGGACAAGATCGAGGGGACTCCGGAAGAAGCCATGATCTCAAGGCTTGCACTCCGTTCCATGAAGCAGGCAAGATATTCGCCGGATAATGACGGACATTTCGGACTTGCAACCCAGTATTACACGCATTTTACTTCACCGATCCGGCGCTATCCGGATCTGCAGATCCACCGGATCATCAAAGATAATCTCCGGGGCAGGATGAACGATGCAAAGAGGCATCATTATGAAAAAATCCTGCCGGAGGTGGCGATGGAGACAAGTTCCTTAGAGCGCCGTGCGGATGAGGCAGAGAGAGAGACGCTGAAGCTGAAGAAGGTACAGTATATGCGGAATTTCTTCGGACAGGAATTTGAAGGAGTTATTTCGGGTATCACGAAGTGGGGAATCTATGTAGAGCTTCCGAATACCGTGGAAGGTCTGGTGCATGTTACCAACATGACGGACGATCATTATGACTACGACGAAGAGCATTATCAGATGATCGGTTCACATCTCAGAAAGACCTACAAGCTGGGGCAGAAGGTGCGTGTGAAGATGATCGATTGTGATGAGATATCAAGAACCATTGATTTTAGACTTGTAAAGGAAAGAAAAGAGGAGAGAGAAGATGGCTAAGGCAAAAGCGCAGGGCAAGATGATTGCGAACAATAAAAAGGCGTATCATGACTATTTTATCCTGGATACTTATGAGGCGGGAATTGCACTTGCAGGTACGGAAGTAAAATCCCTCCGCATGGGGAAATGCAGCATCAAAGAATCCTTTATCCGTATTGAGGATGGGGAAGTGTTTATCTATGGAATGCATATCAGCCCATACGAAAAGGGAAATATTTTCAATAAAGATCCTCTGCGTGTGAGAAAGCTCCTTCTTCACAAATCGGAGATCAACAAACTGATCGGCAAGACCAAGGAAAAAGGAATGGCGATCGTGCCACTGAAAGTGTATTTCAGCAAGAGTCTTGTCAAAGTAGAGATCGGACTGGCAAAAGGTAAAAAACTATACGATAAGCGTGATGATATCGCGAAAAAAGACCAGAAGCGTGAGGCAGAAAGAGAGTTCAAGATCCGCAATTTCGGATAAAACAAAACTGTCCCCTTGAAAAAAGTGAGAATTGTATATTTTTACAGAGACAGTGACGCGGTACAATGTTCACTAACCTGATGAATTAATGTATTACAGTATTTCACAAGGAATGAGAAAGGATGGGACAGACTATGAAAACAAATTCAACCGTTATGAAAATTGCGCAGACAGCGCTGTTTGCTGCACTTTGCTACGTAATCTTTACGTATCTGCAGATTAAAATACCGATGCCGGGAGGAGATGCAACATCAATCCACCTTGGAAATGCATTCTGTGTGCTTGCCGCACTTCTTTTGGGCGGATGGTACGGCGGACTTGCAGGAGCGATCGGAATGGGAATCGCGGATGTGATGGATCCGATTTATATTACCGGAGCACCGAAGACATTTATCCTGAAGCTCTGCATCGGACTGATCACAGGACTTGTAGCGCATAAGATCGCAAAGATCAATGAAAGTACCGATAAGAAATATATTTTCAAATGGAGCCTGCTGGCATCTGTTGCCGGACTTGCATTTAATGTCATTGCAGATCCGATCGTCGGATACTTTTACAAACAGTACATTCTGGGACAGCCGCAGCAGATGGCTGAGGTTCTTGCAAAATGGAGCGCAGCTGCTACCTTTGTAAATGCGATTCTTTCTACGATCGTTGTAGTGATCATCTACAATGCACTGAGACCGGCACTTGCAAAGAGCGGAATGCTGGAAGTGGGAAAGACAAAAGAAGCGTAAAATTATGTAGAGATACATTGATAAGCCGTATAAAAAATAGCGGAATGGTATATTTTGTAAATATGCTTTTCCGCTATTTTTGTGTAGAAAGAAACGGTGTTGGAACTTTCTGATAAATAAAATGCATTATGTGTTGGATTTTGACCTTTTAAAGGTTAAAATAATGATGTAAATTATAATTAAAATATTGCATATAATATAAAGGAATTGTATAATGAAACTAATTAAGGAGGATGAGTTCATGAATACAGCATTATTAGATTTAACCGACAGACTTGTATCAATATCTGATTTTAGTCAGGGAAAAGCAGGAAAGATTTTTAATGATGTAGCTGAAAATAATACAGAATATATTGTTTTAAAAAATAATCAGCCAACTGCTGTAGTAGTGTCTATCAACGAATACAGAGATATACAGGAAAAAATCAGCAAATTAGAAAAATTGCTGGACAGGATTGAGAATATAAGATTACTGAAGCTTGCAGAGAGCAGAGTGGATAGTCCGACATCTTCTTTTGAAGAATTTGTGAAGGAAGAGGGATTCTCCATGAAAGAACTGGAGAAATTGTCAGAGAGCGTGGAGTTTGAATAATGACATGGACAATAAAAATTACAGAGGAAGCCAGAAAAGATTATAAAAAGATTGAAGGAAGTATACGGGCGCAGGTATTGGCGGGAATTGTGAAAGTGTCAAAAGCACCACTTCCAAGTCCGAATGGGTATGGGAAGCCGCTGGGGAATAAAAATGGAAACAACCTGACGGGCTTTTTCAAAATAAAATATCGTGGAATCGGAATAAGGGTTGTATATACACTTGTAATCGAAGAAATGGCTATGAACATTGTGGTTATCTCACAGAGAGATGAGAATTATTGTTATGAGCTGGCAGCAAAATTGTATGAGAAGTATGGGGATGACATCTTTAAAAATATTTTTGATGATTTTTAGAATGACAAGATGGAATCTACGGTTATTCCATTAACAATATGGCTCATAATAATCCGTATAAAATGTGGCAGAATAAGCCAGATTGAGTAAAATATATGTGGAGATCCCTTGACACAAACCGGGATGTCCGCATATAATATATAGAGCAAATGGGAGAGCAGAAGAATTACTTCTGAACGGATCTTGTTTGCAGGAGCGTATTTTTGATGATACGGCTTCCAAGAACCAGGGCTTGTACTGGTTTCGACGGGGGCACGGAAGTCAAGGAAGCCATCCGTAGCGGGACACTACGTTAAAAGTTCCAACTAAATATAAACGCAGACGAAAATTTAGCGTACGCTGCCTAGTTGCAGCAGTCGGCCTTGAGTCTCTCATCGCTTAAGTAACCGGCTTCGACCAGATGAGGCACTTCGTTTCCAAAGCTTTGAGGGAATGGAAGAATTTATGAAGCTACTAAAGTAAGCAGCCTGTTGTTCGGCGTCTTATGGAGGGAATGTCAAAAGAATGACTGTGATGGGAGATGCCTTTATGGAAGAGCTTTCGGACAGGGGTTCGATTCCCCTCAGGTCCATACCTGTAAAACCGCTGAAAATGTGATGTTTCGGCGGTTTTTTAATACTTAAAAAGGGGTGAAAATGCCGTTTCAGACCGTTTGAAACCACCTGAAATCGGAAAAATTGTGGTCAAAATTGTAACTCAAAAATTCAAATCTTTAGGAAATCTTGCAGGTGCTTTATGATAACATTTGAAGCTAAGAGAAAGGAGTGTTATAATAAAAAAGGGTTGATTCCACAAAGTACTCTCGCAAAACTTAAAATGTGTTCGGGAACACCTGAAGAAATAAAAAAGAAACTTGAAGATTATAAGAATGATCCGAAACATAATGGAAAAGAATTTATATATGATGTAAGTACCAAAACGATTGAGGACTTATGTCAGTTGCTTCAGTGCCAGCCACAGGATATTATGGATTGGGAAGTGAAATTAGATCCTGAATTATCGTATGAGAGGAAATTTTGCGAAGAATAAGCAAATTTTAGCAAAATCAAAAAATCGAGGTCGAAAATCCCCCGTAAAATAAGGGATTCTGAGCCTTAATTTCCCGATGAAACCGGGTTTTCATTTCAAACAGGAAGGGAGCTGAAAATATGCCATTACCAAAAGAACATATTTACACAACAAAAGATATTTATGAACTTCCGGAAGGACAGCGCGCTGAGCTGATAGATGGGACGATTTATGATATGGCACCGCCAAGCAGATTGCATCAGAAAATATCTACAAGATTAGCAAGTATCATTGATAGATATATTTCAGATAATAATGGAAAATGTGAAGTATATGCAGCTCCATTTGCAGTTTTTTTGAATGAAGATGACAGAAATTATGTTGAACCGGATGTGTCAGTTATTTGTGATCCGAATAAGTTAGATGATAAGGGATGCAACGGTGCACCTGATTGGATTATTGAAATTGTATCGCCAAGTAGTCAGCGCATGGATTATATGACAAAGTTGTTTAAATATCGTACAGCTGGTGTAAGGGAATATTGGATTGTTGATCCGACGCAAGAAAGAGCTCAGGTTTATTCATTTGGAATACCGGAAGATTTTATGCAGTATTCATTCGATGAAGAAATACCAGTGGGAATTTATCCAGGCTTTAGGTTAAATATAGCAGAGTTATTGAAGTAGAAGAGAGACGATTAAGGATGTTGGAAATTATATGTCACATACACAAGTAAATGTCAATGAAGAGACAAAAGGTGAAAGAAATGCTATACAGAAGCAAGAAGCTTTTTCAAAATAAAGAACACCAATTTGAGGAGAGAGCGAAATGCTCTCTCCTCATTTATTATAAACTCTGCATTTAACAATATCGGTCTCTCTTTTTCTGCAACTGGTTTTCCAATGGAACGATGTTTACATATTCGGCATGATTCTCTTCGATGCATGTTCTGACGGCATCAATGTCATCCGGATGGATCAGAAGCGCCATCCCGCAGGCTGCTTTGCCGTCAGTGTCACGTGGGGCAGGTGCGATCCGGTTAGGAAGACCCTGCTTATCCAGAAGCTCATGGAGCATCATGCCCTGTGTGTGATTGTCAAAGAGAATATAATAGCGGATATGTTTATTTTTTTCTTCCATTTTACTGATTCAGCATCTCCACAAATGCTCCGATTCTTGTACGAAGCTGTTCAGCATCTTTATCGGTGTAATCTGTTTCCAGAGAGAGTACCGGAATATTTTTCGCCTTCAGTGCTTCAGAAACTGCAAGCTTTTCTGTGTCGTATAGGCAGCAGAACATCAGACTGCAGTCGATGACGCCGTCTACCTGATATTCGTCTACCATACGGAGAATGTCGTCGATACGTCCGGTATTTGGTGTGAAGCATGCGCAGTTTGTCTTCATGTAACGTTTGGACAGATTCATGAACTGTTCATCCAGTGTTTCGCCGGATTCGTCTACAAGATTTTCAAAATATCTTGTTCCTGTACACATTTCTTCACAGACAACAGCAGCGCCACTTGTCTCGATGATGTTATGTAATTTCCAGTTCGGAACTGCAAGCGGTGTTCCCGTGATCAGGATACGTTTTGTACCTTCCGGTACAACGGATACACCATCTTTGATACGCTGTTCCAGTTCGTCAGCCAGACGGTTACACATCTGGGCACAGCGTACCGGATCATCGAAGAAAGAAATCTGGGTCATGAGCAGAGCATCTCGTCCGGAAATTGGCAGACATTTTGATTTTCTGCAGTCATAAACTCTCTGAAGAGCTTTACGCTTCTCATTGCAGATCCTGATCGCTTCTGCAAGCTTTTCTGGTGTAATTTCGTTTCCGGTGAATTCTTCTACAATCTTTGCAAAATCTGTAATTTCTTCTTTCCATTTGATAATATCTTTCTCACGCTTCATCTGTGGAACGTCCATAATATGCATTGGAACGTCTTTTCCGAGAATCTCGTAAGCTTTCTTTTTGCCATCGCAGGTAGTTTCCCCGACATACATATCTGCGATACGGAAGAATGGGCAGGTGCGTCCAAGTCTTGCTCCTACAGAAGCTTTTACAAGTGGACAGACATTTTTCGGAAGGACTTTTTCGCCGTCCGGAACCCAGAACTGTGATCCACCGCAAAGTCCTGTTACGATACCATTTGCAGCGATAATTACTTCATCCGGTACATATACGCAGAAGGTTCCGAATACCTTACGTCCCTTTTTCTGTTCCTCAATGAGTTCAGCCGGGCGGATACCGTGAACTTCAGCAATAACCATATCCCAGAAATCCATTGCTTTCGGACGGTTCTCCTGTGTCATAAATACATCCCCAACTGCCGTCGGAAGAACCTGGCAGAGATTGTCATGATTCTTGACATCCATTCCAAGGTTTTCCCACATTTTTACATAATCAGCCATTTCCATTTCCTCCTTTTATACAATGACGATTTGTTAGTATCCATATATTTTGTCGCTAACCATATAAAATATTGTACAAAATGACGAATGAGTTAGTCAATGCATATGGAGAAATGTATAAAATAACTATAAGTGGGACGATATATAGAAAAAACGAATTATTGAAATACGTTTTACGTATAACCATTCAAATGTGGAATGTTGAAGATATAAAATCCTTATGATATACTGAAACAACAGATTAACGTATAGAATAGGAATTGAAGAAAACAAATTTATTAAAAATTTAAATATAAAGACTGAGGTGGAAGAGTATGCTGAAGACCGAAAGATTAATACTGAGAAAATGGACAGAGGAAGATGCGGAAAGTCTGTTTGAATATGCAAAAGATCCGGAGATCGGACCTGCTGCAGGATGGCCGCCGCATAAGAGTGTGGAGGAAAGCAGAGCTGTCATCAAAAATGTATTTGATGGAGCAGAGTGCTACGCAATCTGTGAAAAGGAAAATAATATTGCGATAGGTGCTGTGGAACTGAAACTGAATGGATACACGAATAAAACAAAGCGTGACGATGAGTGCGAGCTTGGATATTGGCTTGGACAGCCATTCTGGGGAAGAGGCTATATGCCGGAAGCTTCCAGAGAGTTATTGAGACATGGATTTGAAGATCTTGGCATGACAACAATCTGGTGCGCTTATTATGATGGCAATCTGAAATCAAAAAGAGTGCAGGAAAAGCTGGGATTTGTTTATCATCATACCTGTAATGAAGTCCCTGTGCCGCTTTTACATGAGGTGCGGGTCGATCATACGAATGTTATGACAAAAGAGCATTGGGAAGAAATCTACAGGTAATGGTCTGGAAAGCAGGAAGTAAGGGGGAGATATGCTGACGGAAAAAGAGAAAATCTGTAAAAAAACTGAAAAAAGTATTGACATTTGTAGAAAATAATAGTAGAATGAACAAGTCGCATAAATGTGATGAGGGATCATAGCTCAGCTGGGAGAGCATCTGCCTTACAAGCAGAGGGTCATAGGTTCGAGCCCTATTGGTCCCACTACAACATAAGTTGTAAATTTCATATGGCGGGATAGCTCAGTTGGCTAGAGCACGCGGTTCATACCCGCGGTGTCGCTGGTTCAAATCCAGTTCCCGCTACTAAAGAAGGAGTCCTTGTGTGGGGCTTCTTTTTTTACATAGCAGAAAGTTTTACATTATCTAACGTCTTAAAGCTTCTACATATACAATAACGAACATCCCCACACATCGCCCCCACAACCAATAACCTTGAACGCCAGTTTCATGAAGACTGGCGTTACAGCCTTATTCGTCAATAACTTTTATCTATTCCCTCATGCCATTATTTTCCTTGCACCCTACCACAAAATGAATTATCCTAAAAATAGAACACAAACTGCGAAAACAGGAGGATATAGACTATGGCAAAAATCGATCATGCAGCAATCAGAACGGCATCTTATGAGGACGCACAGAAATTTTTTGAAGATGTATTTGAAATGCATATGTGGAGAGAAATCGGTGAAAAGCCGGGAAGAAAATGCTGGTACGAAGAAGGAATCCAGCTCTGCGAAATGGAAGAGATCAATACAGAAGGAGAAAATGGATACGACCATATTTCGATTGCGGTAGATTCTGTAGAAGAGACGATGGAAAAGATCAAAGCTTATCCGGTAAAAGCAATCAATGACCACTGGTTTTCGTTGCCGAATGGAACGAAAATAGAATTAAAACTTCTGGAAAACTGGAAAGTAAATAAGTAAGATCCGGAAGAGATTATTTTCGGGCAGGTGAAGTGATAGGCGAAAGATCAGTGAAGAAGAACTAAAAAAGATAGAGTACGTTTATAAGAAAGAAGATTCTTTAAGACGTATTCTATCTTTTTGCTTATGCCTTTAATAAGGTGTCAATCAGCCGGGATGCTTCACTGCGCGTGATCGTATCCGGATTCCATTCCGGTGCTTTTTTCTTCTGGCTGCACAGTCTCTGCAAAAGTGCGACCTGTTTTGCTGTGGCAGGCTGCACTTTTTTTACTTTGTATGTAAGCTGCTGTGGCTTGAAAAGAGAAGGATCCTCATTTTCGAAATAGTGTGCCAGTGTCTGATACAGTTTTGCTGTGGCAAGCGCATCATAGTAGGCGCGGTGCGCAGCTTTATTTTCAATCTGGTAGTATTCACACAGACTGGAGAGACTTTTGGATGGAAGTGATTTTAAGGTGCGCTGGGCGATTTTAAATGTGTCGATTCCAAATTTTTCAAAAGTAAGTCCTAAATTGGAAGCACCTGATTTCATGAAGCTGTAATCAAAGCCGACATTGTGACCGATCAGGACATCATCCTCACAGAATTCAAGAAAATCACTGATCACAGCATTGGCAGATCTGGCATTTGCAACCATTTCATTCGTAATGCCGGTGAGATTCGTGATCATCGGGGAAATCTCTTCCTGCGGATGAATGAATTCCATAAAACGTTCGGCAACCTTTCCGTCACGGACTTTCAGTGCTCCGATTTCAATAATTTCATTATATAGCGGGTCAAGCCCGGTTGTTTCCAGGTCAAAACAGACATAGGATTTTAGCATTTCAAAACCTCCGTTTCTGAAATCCTATTTTAACAGATGCGAGGAGAAAGTGCCAGAGTTTTCTTGATACAACCCTCCTCAGATGGTAAGATACTGGTATATTTGCCTGTGTAAAAGAATTTTGACATGCAAAAATGCCACCTGTAAAAGATGTTTGATAGACTTTTGGTGCGCTATATGGAATGATGTCCGTGAAAGGAGGAGCTAAGGATTATGGAAATAGGGAAGAAACTAAAAAATGCACGGATGGAAGCCGGACTTACCCAGGAGAAGGCGGCAGAGAAAACAGGTGTTTCCAGGCAGACCATTTCCAATTGGGAAAATGAAAAATCGTATCCGGATATCATCAGTGTCATTGCGCTTAGTGATCTTTATTCCGTAAGTCTTGATGAGCTGTTGAAAGGAGATCAGAAGATGACAGAACATCTGGCAGAGAGTACTGACGTTGTAAAAAGCAACAAAAAACTGACTGGAGCAATTATTTTAAATATTGTACTGATGATACTGTTGATTGCGCTGAATATGCTGTTGCCGGAAGGGACCTATTATCTGGTAATTGTATTTTGCGTGGTGATCATGAGCTCATCGGCATTGCTTTATCAGATTATCAAACGGATTTAGGAGACAGATAATTATGGAATGGAATCAAATGGCAGCAGTAGCAAGCGGAGCAATCGCTTTGGTGGGCGCAATCTGCACCGCATGGCAGATTTATCAGATGACGGTATTGGATGCAAAAGCAAGAGGCTTAAAGCACCCGAAGTTCTGGGGATTTTGGGCGATGAATGGAAATAATTCAAGTGGACTGATTCTTTATCTGATCGGAAGGAGAAACTATCCGGTTCAGAATATGAGCATCGAAGATCAGGAAAAGATTGAAACAAGAAAAAAGGCAGCAGGAGCTGCGCTTGTGTTTCTGGCACTTGGAGCGATTGGATTTGTGATCAATGTGATGAGAATTCATATTTAAGAAAGCATGTGAAGAGCGGTATAGATTGTGATATGCCCCTTTCAGGCAACAAGTTTTATTGTTTCACTTGTCTGCCTGCGAGGGAGCATATCGGTGATCTATACCGCTTTTTTCAGTTCTTTTTGCATATCGATAATTTTTTCATAGATCGCATTAGCAAGTGCAGCGTGACCGGCCGCGTCCAGATGCTCCCGGTCTGTCGCGCTCGGAGTGGCAAATGCGGAGGCATCCAGAAATGCTGCATGATGCAGAAGTGCTACTTTGTGATATTCTTCAGCAAGCTTTTTTGAAACTTCTACAGATTTCTCATCAAATTCCGGATCAAAACCAGGTTCGCCAACACCTTCGCCCAGATGGATCGGTGAAATGACGAGAGGGTCAAACGGCTGGGAAGCATTTTTCCGGGCTTTCTGAATGACCTGTGCAAGTCCTTTGGCAATGGTTCCGGCGGAAGCGTTGTATCTGGATTTGCAGTCGTTGGTCCCAAGCATAAGGATAAGGAGAACGATGGGATTATGCATTTCCATAGTGATGCCGATCAGATCAAGTCCACGACGTCCCTCACGAAGATCATCCTGAAATACAGTGGTTCTTCCACAAAGACCTTCCTCAATCACGCGGTGGTCAGCGCCCAGTTTCTTCTGAAGCAGAGCGGTCCATCGGGTGTCGGTGTCAAATCTGCCGGTTCCGTCCGGTTTGTAGCCATATGTGTTTGAATCGCCAAAGCATAAGATGTTCATTTTGTGTCACTCCTTTTATAAACCTACTAAATTGATATGTTATATATGATAAATGGGATTGCTGGAAAAGTCAAGAGGTAAAATTGTATTGGAAAGGTTTTGAAATTTACCTGGATTTTAATTTACATTTGTATACAGCAAAGATATACTAATGGGTGGAGGAGAAAAATTATGGAGAATAAAAGAGGAGTTTTGGTTAAACTTTTTCTGTCTACATTATATCTGAGTGCATTTACATTTGGCGGCGGTTATGTGATCGTCACGCTGATGAAGAAAAAGTTTGTGGATGATTATCATTGGATTGAAGAAAATGAAATGCTGGATCTGGTGGCAATCGCACAGTCAGCACCGGGACCGATTGCGGTAAATGGGGCAATCGTGGTTGGGTATAAGCTTGCCGGTCTTGCAGGAACACTGGTTGCAATTATTGGAACGATTATTCCACCGTTTGTGATCATTTCTGTGATCTCTGCTTTTTATAATGCATTTCGGGATAATTATCTGGTGAGTCAGATGCTGGAAGGGATGCAGGCAGGTGTCGGAGCTGTGATTGCCTCGGTAACTTATGAAATGGGATGCGGAATCATAAAAAAGAAAGATAATGTGGCAACGATTGTTATGATTGCAGCATTTATAGCAGCCTGTGTTTTAGGAATCAATGTGATTTATATAGTGGTTGCAAGTGGGATTTTTGGTATAATCCGGACATTTTGGAACAGACGGAGGAAAAGAGTATGATTTATATACAATTATTTTTAAGCTTTTTTCAAATCAGTCTGTTCAGCTTTGGCGGTGGATATGCGGCACTTCCACTGATCCAGGGGCAGGTCGTAAATGTGCATCACTGGCTTAGCATGACGGAATTTACGGATCTGATCACCATTTCCCAGATGACACCGGGACCGATTGCGATCAATGCAGCAACTTTTGTCGGGATGAAACTGACCGGAATGCCGGGAGCGGTTGTGGCTACACTTGGATATATCACACCATCTTGCATTATCGTGACAATCATTGCAAAATTGTATTTAAAATACCGGGAAATGGATATGCTGCAGGGAATACTTGGAGGAATCAGACCGGCGGTGGTCGCACTGATCGGTTCGGCGGGGATTTCCATTTTACAGACAGCGTTCTGGGGATCTTACGGGAAAATGGTGATATCTGGTACCAACTGGCTGATGGTTGGGATATTTGTGGTATGTGTGATCTTGCTCAGGAAGGTGAAGATGAATCCAATCTGGGTGATGGTGCTGGCTGGGGTGATGAAAGTTGGCGTGGAGATGGTTTGGAAGATGTAAATCTGGTATGATTGTAGTGAAAGGTTGGGTGAACAGTGATGGAGATTATTTGTTTTCATAATCCAGATGAAGAAAATGGATATTTAGGAAATTGGTATTTATCAGAGTTTGAAGTGGATGGAATTAAATTTTCATCAATGGAACAATTCATGATGTATCGGAAAGCACTTTGTTTTCAGGATGTCGAGACAGCATATAAAATATTGGGTACAGATGATGTGGCAAAAATTAAAAAATTAGGACGGGAAGTTCGTGGATACAATGAAAATGTTTGGAATGGAGTAAGACAGATTATTGTTTACGAAGGACTTAAGGCAAAATTTTCTCAAAATGAAGAATTGAAAGAGAAACTGAGTGCTACAGAAGATGCGGTACTTGCAGAATGTGCGGTAAAAGATCAGATATGGGGAATTGGTCTATCCATGAAAGATGAAAACAGATTTGATCTGGATAAGTGGAGAGGTCAGAATTTACTTGGATATGCTTTGATGATGGTGAGAGAACAATTTCATCGGTAAGTGTGATGAAATGTAAAACATTAAGAGTGTCACAAAATTTAATGCCGAAAGGGAGTGGTTTTGATGAGTGAACAGAAAAGAAAAATTGGTTTTACTATTGCATGTGTAAATGAATTTGCCCATAAATATCAGATAAGTAGCAAAGAGGCATTTCAGTATCTTTTCAAGTTTAAAGGAATTGCTTTTATCAAAGAAAATTATGATGTGGAACATACGCTGGACTTTGAAACAATATTAGAAGATTTGGGAATTTTATGCAAAAAAAATGGAGGTACATTATGAGATTGTATCATGGGAGCAATATAGCGATTGATAATATAAATCTGGCAATGTGCAGACCATACAAGGATTTTGGACAGGGATTTTATCTGACAGATATTGAAAAACAGGCTGAAAAAATGGCAATAAGAGTAGCAAGAATTTATGGGGAAAAGCCGATTGTAAATATATATGAAATAGATGATGATTTCAAAGATTTCAAAGATCTCAAAGATCTTAAAATTAAAAATTTCGGGATACAAACAACAGAAGAATGGGCAAGATTTGTAATGAATAATAGGAGCAGAGTATTTACTGATATCAAAAATGTTTTGTGTAATAAAGACAATAAATACGATATTGTTATAGGACCTGTTGCAGATGATAATATGGCTTTACTGTTCCGGCAATATGAGAATGAAATTATAGATTTTGAGACATTGGTAAAAGGAATGATTTATAAAGAAACTTCTTCACAATATTCTTTTCATACAGAAAAAAGTGTGAAACTTTTGCGAAAGGTGATGAGTAAAGATGTGTAAAAAGGATCTGTTAATGGAATATTTGATACAGGATATTGTTGATATGATTAGTACCGATCAAAAAATAGAATATGATGAAGCGATGAATAAATTTTACAATTCAGAGGTCTTCGAAAAACTTACAGATAAAGAAACGGGATTGTATTTGGAAAGCCCGGACTATGTGTACGATTTATTTAAAGATGAAATGAATTTTGGACATATTGTTCAAGCTGAAATTTAACGGTGCTTTAACGGACTTTTCTCGCCCAAATCATTGCGGGTTAGTCAAAGATATGGTATATTTAAAGTATATTTTTGTCAAAATGTACAAAAAAAAGAACAAATTATAGTAGGGAGTGGTCAAGATGTATCAGGAAGAGTACAAACGTTGGCTGGAAGCAGATCTGGAAGATGCCGATCTGAGTCCGGAATTAGCGAGAATTGAAGGAAATGACGAAGAGATAAAAGATCGTTTCGCTGTAGCTCTGAAGTTTGGAACAGCAGGACTTCGTGGAGTTCTCGGAGCAGGAACGAACCGTATGAATATTTATGTAGTACGTCAGGCAACACAGGGACTGGCGAACTGGGTTAAGACACAGGGTGGCACACAGACTGTAGCGATCAGCTACGACAGCCGTCTGAAGAGTGATGTATTTGCAAAGACAGCAGCAGGTGTTCTGGCAGCAAACGGAATCAATGTCAGAATCTATGACGCGCTGATGCCGGTACCGGCACTTTCATTTGCGACACGTTATTATAACTGTAATGCAGGTGTTATGGTAACTGCATCCCACAACCCGGCAAAATACAATGGTTACAAAGCATATGGACCGGACGGATGCCAGATGACAGATGATGCAGCAGCAATCGTATATGCTGAGATCCAGAAGACAGATGTCCTCACAGGTGCAAAATACATATCCTTCGCAGAAGGTGTAGAAAAAGGACTGATCCGTTTTGTAGGAGATGACTGCAAGAAGGCACTCTATGAAGCAATTGAATCACGTCAGGTAAGACCGGGACTTTGCAAGACAGCAGGACTGAAACTTGTATACAGCCCGCTCAATGGTTCAGGACTTGTACCGGTAACACAGGTATTAAAAGATATCGGAATCACAGATATCACAATCGTTCCGGAACAGGAATATCCGAATGGATACTTCACAACCTGCAGCTATCCGAACCCGGAAATCTTTGCAGCTCTGGAGCTTGGACTTAACCTTGCAAAAGAGACAGACGCAGATCTGATGCTTGCAACAGACCCGGATGCAGACCGTGTAGGTATCGCAATGAAGTGCCCGGATGGTTCTTACGAACTGGTAAGTGGTAACGAAGTCGGTGTTCTGCTTCTCGATTACATCTGTGCAGGACGTATTGAAAAAGGAACCATGCCTGAGAAAGCAGTTGCTGTAAAATCAATCGTATCTACTCCGCTTGCAGATGCAGTTGCAGAGCATTACGGTGTAGAACTCAGAAGCGTACTTACCGGATTTAAATGGATCGGTGACCAGATCGCACAGCTTGAAGAAGCCGGAGAAGTAGATCGTTTCATCTTCGGATTTGAAGAGAGTTACGGATATCTTGCAGGACCATATGTACGTGACAAAGATGCTGTAATCGGATCTATGCTGATCTGTGAAATGGCAGCTTACTACAGAAGCATCGGAAGCTCACTGAAGCAGAGACTGGAAGAAATTTACGCGCAGTACGGACGTTATCTGAACAAAGTAGACAGCTTTGAATTCCCGGGACTTAGCGGAATGGACAAGATGGCGAGTATCATGGAAAATCTTCGTAAGAATCCGCTCACAGAAGTAGCCGGAATCAAAGTTGCATCTGTTACAGATTACACCAAACCAGAAGAAACCGGACTTCCTTCTGCTAATGTACTGATCTATAAACTGGAAGATGGCGAGACTGTTATTGTTCGTCCTTCAGGAACAGAACCGAAGATTAAGATCTATTACACAACACTTGGAAAAGATCTGGAAGAAGCACAGGCAAAGAAAGACAAATTCGCAGAAGCATTAAAGCCAATCATGGCATAGCGGTCAAAAGCTGATTTTGGAGAATGAGTCTGATCTGAATTTGTAGAGAATCAGACTTGACAGAAAAGAACCTGCCCGATATAATAATTTTTATCGATAAGGGAGTAGTTGGCGCGATGACGTAGCTTTGTCAACATACTGACGGCAATGGCTGTCTGGCATAGCTTTAAATAATGAGACTTATTCGTAGTATTTTTATGCTGCGAATAAGTCTTTTTTTGTGTATACGATGAGCCAGGTGCAGATTTGTGCTTGCACAAGGATCTGCATTTGGCGAATGTACATCATCGAGCTGTTAAGCGAGATGGTGTACAAAGTATACAAATCGAGTAGGAGTCAGCCTGCTCGATTAGATACGATGAGCCAAGTGCAGGCAAAGCACTGCCGCAGACAATTATTTTCACATTGGATAAGATGATTAGCTTTAAAAAGGAGAAAAATTATGGGTTTAATTGAATTGTTTTTGATTGCAGTAGGGCTGTCCATGGATGCATTTGCAGTTTCTGTCTGTAAAGGACTTGCTATGCCGAAGTGCACTTTCAAAAAGGCGGCTATTGTTGGATTATGGTTTGGCGGATTTCAGGCATTGATGCCGGCAATTGGTTATATTTTAGGAGCGCAGTTCCAGGAAGCAATTGCTTCTATAGATCACTGGATCGCATTTGTATTACTTGCGCTGATTGGTGGAAATATGATTCGTGAAGCATTGGGTGATGACGAAGAGGAAGCTGATGCAAGTCTGGATGTGAAGACCATGTTCCTTCTCGCAGTAGCAACCAGCATTGATGCACTCGCTATAGGAATTACCTTTGCATTTCTTAAGGTAAATATCATTCCGGCGGTCTGTTTTATCGGAAGCGTGACCTTCATCATTTCCTTTGCCGGAGTAAAGATTGGTAACGTCTTTGGAGCCCGCTATAAGAACAAAGCCGAAATCGTCGGTGGGGTCATCCTTATTCTTCTTGGTCTGAAGATTTTGTTAGAGCATCTTGGCTTTTTAGGATAAAAATAAATACGAAACTATGATCCTGTTGTTCCTCTTTCACATAAAGAACACAATTATCTGCTATTCTGGTGTATAATTAAAAATAAAGTGATAAAAAGGAGCCCGTGAGAGTTATGGATAAACTGAAAATTCTTGTAGTAGATGATGAAAGCCGTATGCGCAAACTGGTGCGCGATTTCCTGGAAAGAGAAGGATATGCTGTACTCGAAGCAGGAGACGGTATGGAAGCAATGGACATTTTTTATGAGGAAAAAGATATTGCGCTGATCATCCTGGATGTCATGATGCCGCATATGGATGGCTGGCAGACCTGCCGTGAGATCCGTAAAGAATCCAAGGTTCCGATCATTATGCTGACCGCAAGAAGTGAAGAGAGGGACGAGCTTCAGGGATTTGAACTCGGTGTGGATGAGTACATTTCCAAACCGTTCAGCCCGAAGATCCTGGTTGCAAGAGTTACTGCGATTTTGCGCAGAACCAATGCGCTTGCTTCGGATGATCTGCTTCATGCGGACGGAATCGAGATTGATAAAGCAGCACATATGGTGAAGATCGATGGAAAGCCGATCGAACTCAGTTACAAAGAGTTTGAACTTCTGACTTATTTTGTGGAGAATCAGGGGATCGCTTTATCGCGAGAGAAGATTCTTAACAATGTATGGAATTACGATTATTTCGGGGATGCCAGAACCATTGATACCCATGTAAAGAAGCTGAGAAGTAAACTTGGTGATAAAGGAGATTATATCAAGACTATCTGGGGGATGGGGTATAAATTCGAGGTACAGTCATGAAACATTCAATAAAAAGACAGATGATGACCGTTTTTGTAGGTTTGATTCTGTTTATGATCGTTGTATTTATGATCGTCAACGGAAGCTTTCTGGAGAAATATTATATTTCCAATAAGAAATCAGAATTTATAAAGGTTTATACAATGGTGCAGGAAGGTGTGGAGAACGGGACAATCAGTTCTGAGACACCGGAAAAAGACCTGGGAAGACTTACAGAGAAAAATAATATTTCCATTGCAGTCATCGATTCAGAATACAATGTGGTTTATACTAATGTAAGAGAAAAACAGATGATGGTCGTACAGCTTTTCGGATATCTGTACGATAAGAATCATCAGGAGGTTCTGGAAAAAACGGACAGTTATGATATCTGCAAGTCTGTTGATCCGCAAAACAATACAGAGTATCTGACTATGTGGGGAAACTTTGACAATGGTGATATTTTTATCATGCGAAGCCCACTGGAGAGTATTCGTTCGGCAGTCACGATTTTTAACAGATTTATCGGAGTCGTCGGTGGATGTGTGATTCTTGTGAGTGTATTGCTTGCGTGGTATTTCTCAAAAAGGATCACGGAGCCGATCAAGGAGCTTGCAACACTTTCACAGAAGATGGCCGATCTGGATTTTGATGCAAAATATACCAGCGGCGGAAGCAACGAAATCGGTGTATTGGGAGAGAATTTTAACCGGATGTCAGAGAGGCTTGAGCAGACGATTTCCAATCTGAAAGAAGCCAACTATAAATTGCAGAAAGACATCGAGCAGAAAGAAAAACGAGAAAATATGCGAAGCGAATTCCTGGGGAATGTTTCCCATGAACTGAAGACGCCGATTGCCCTGATCCAGGGATATGCAGAAGGACTGAAAGAAGGCGTCAATGATGATCCGGAGAGCCGGGAGTTCTACTGTGAGGTCATTATGGACGAGGCAGGCAAGATGAACCGGATGGTGAAGAATCTGCTTGCCCTGAACCAGCTGGAATTTGGTGAGGATGATGTACAGTTTGAACGGTTTGATATTACTTCATTGATTTTGGGTGTCCTGCAGAGTCTGGATATTTTGATCGAGCAGAAAGAAGCGCAGGTGATTTTCCGACACAAGAACCCGATTTATGTCTGGGCAGATGAGTTTAAGGTTGAGCAGGTTGTCCGGAACTATGTCAATAATGCCCTGAACCATGTTGATGGTGAGAAGGTGATCGAGATCAAGATCACCCAGGAAAATGATGTGGCAAAAATTACCGTATTCAATACCGGAACGCCGATTCCGGAGGAAGATCTGCCACATATCTGGGAGAAATTCTATAAGGTTGATAAGGCAAGAACCAGAGAATACGGTGGAAATGGTATCGGGCTTTCCATTGTGAAAGCAATCATGGACTCCTTTGGAAAAGGATACGGTGCGATCAATCATACCAATGGTGTTGAGTTCTGGTTTGAACTGGACATGAAATAAACGCGAATCTTGCAATTCACACTGTAACGTGGTACATTATAAAAGAGCTGAGTGCTGACTGACACAGGGAAGAAGATTGTGCAATGAGCGGCAAAAGCTCTTTTGAATAACTAAAAGAATATAAAATCGTGAGGGTATGCGGATGATAGCGATTATTGATTATGATGCAGGAAACATTAAAAGCGTAGAAAAAGCGTTAAAATATCTCGGTGAAGATGCGGTTATCACAAGAGACAGAGAAGAGATACTTTCTGCCGATAAAGTGATCCTTCCGGGAGTCGGCGCATTTGGCGATGCCATGTATAATCTGAAAAAATATGGACTGGATGAAGTGCTTCGTGAAGTAGCAAAGAGACAGATCCCGCTTCTTGGAATCTGTCTTGGGCTTCAGCTTTTGTTTGAAAGAAGTGACGAGACGCCAGGTGTGGAAGGTCTTGGTATTCTAAAAGGAGAGATCCTTAGAATTCCGGACTGTCCGGGCCTTAAGATCCCGCATATGGGATGGAATTCACTGAAACTCCAGAACAATGGTCGGCTGTTTGAGAATCTTCTGGAAGAGCCGTATGTGTATTTTGTTCATTCCTACTATTTAAAAGCAGCAGACGAAAGTATTGTAAAAGCGACAACCGAGTACAGCACACATATTCATGCTTCGGTTGAACAGGGAAATGTATTTGCCTGCCAGTTCCATCCGGAAAAGAGCAGTGATACAGGACTTCAGATACTGAAAAATTTTGTAGAATTGTAGGAGGGCAGGCAGTGTTTACAAAGAGAATTATCCCATGTCTTGATGTGAAGAACGGACGGGTTGTAAAAGGTGTGAATTTTGTGGATCTTAAAGATGCAGGAGATCCGGTTGAGATTGCGAAGGCTTATGATAAGGCAGGTGCGGATGAACTGGTATTTCTGGATATCACGGCATCTTCGGACGACAGAAGCACGGTGGTTGACATGGTGCGCAAAGTTGCGGAGTGTGTGTTTATTCCATTTACGGTAGGTGGTGGAATCCGGACCGTTGACGATTTTAAGGCATTGCTCCGGGAAGGTGCGGACAAGATTTCCATCAATTCTTCTGCGATCAACCGACCGGAACTGATCCGGGAAGCAGCAGAGAAGTTTGGAAGCCAGTGCGTGGTTGTCGCGATTGATGCGAAAAGAAGGGCAGACGGCAGCGGTTGGAATATCTATAAAAATGGTGGACGCATTGATATGGGGATTGATGCGGTCGAGTGGGCGAAGAAAGTAGAAGCGCTTGGTGCCGGAGAGATTCTTTTGACCAGTATGGACTGTGACGGCACGAAGGCCGGATACGATCTGGAGCTGACAAGGACGATCGCGGAAAATGTATCAATTCCGGTGATCGCATCTGGAGGAGCAGGTAATCTGGAGCATTTCTACGAAGCACTCGGTGAAGAGGGAAAGGCAGACGCGGCGCTTGCGGCATCCCTGTTCCACTATAAAGAGCTGGAGATCAGAGAAGTAAAAGAATATTTGAGAGAAAAAGGCGTATCGGTACGTCTGTAGAGAAAAGGTGGGGAATATGGCAGCAATTAACAATGACTGGCTGGATGCACTGAAAGGTGAATTTTCCAAGCCATACTATAAGAAACTGTTTGAGACAGTGAATCAGGAATACCGGACACACCGGGTATATCCTCCGGCAGATGACATTTTCAATGCATTTCATCTGACACCGCTTAAGGATGTCAAGGTTGTGATCCTCGGTCAGGATCCATATCATGGAGATGGACAGGCAGAGGGCTTAAGCTTTTCTGTAAAACCAGGGATTGATATTCCACCGTCACTGGTGAATATTTATCAGGAACTGCATGATGATCTGGGATGTACGATCCCAAGTCACGGCAATCTGGTGAAATGGGCGAAGCAGGGAGTACTTCTTCTTAACACGGTTCTTACGGTAAGAGCGCATCAGGCTAATTCACATCGTGGAATTGGCTGGGAAGAATTTACAGATGCAGCAATCCGTGTACTCAATACCCAGGACAGACCAATTGTATTTATCCTGTGGGGAAGACCGGCACAGATGAAAAAGAGAATGTTGACCAATCCGAACCATCTGATCCTGGAAGCACCGCATCCGAGTCCGCTTTCTGCGTATCGTGGATTTTTCGGAAGCAAACCGTTCAGCCAGACCAATAAATTCCTTGAGGCGCATGGTGTAGAGCCGATTGACTGGCAGATTGATGAACTGTAAAGAATAAAAATAGAGATTTCGGGCAGACTGTGAAGATTTATTTGCAGTCTGTTTGTTTCTGTTCACTCCCGTGTCAATCACTACGCTGATTGGCACGGAGGATGCACTTTTATCCTGAATGGCATCTCGCCCATCGCCAAAGGCGATTTAAAATGGCGAGATGCGTTGCTGGTCACAGGTACTGTGAACAGTAACGTCTGTTTTTACTTTGCATGCCGGAATCAATGGAAACAGTTGACCGTAAAGAGATCATTTGGCATAATAGATATATGAATACTTGTTCATATGAAAGGGGTAACTATGAAAAAGACAGAAGTAGAATGTTGTGATACATTTTGTATACACGAAGAACTTGTACATAAGGCAGAGGGGCATATACCGGATGAAGAAGTTTTGAAGGACCTTGCTGATTTTTTTAAGGTATTTGCGGATACTACACGGATCCGGATCTTATGTGTTCTTTTTCAGTCTGAGATGTGTGTTTGTGATCTGGCGGAAGTTCTTGGAATGACGCAGTCCGCGATTTCCCATCAGCTCCGGTTGCTCAAGCAGATGAAGCTTGTGAAGAACAGGCGGGAAGGGAAAACGGTGTTCTATTCCCTTGCTGATGATCATATCCAGACCATCATGAACCAGGGAATGGAACATATTCTGGAATAACAGACGATATATCAATATAGAAGGAAGGAAACGATAACAGTGACAGCAGGAAGAAAGAAAAAGGTAATCATAGGGATCCTTGTGGCACTTTGTATGACAGTAACGGGATGCGCCGGTTCCGTAAAAAAAGGAACGAAGTATCTGGAAGAAAAAGACTATAAAAATGCAGAGGTGGAATTCCAGGATGCGGTAGACAAAAAGAAGAATCTGGGAGAGGCTTATCGCGGACTCGGACTCTGCTACTGGGAACAGAAAAAGTATGAAAAGGCAGAGAAGGCACTGGAAAAAGCACTGAAGAATGGAACGGAAGAGACGGCAACTCTTTATAATATTCTGGGAATCTGCGATCTGGAACTGGATAAACCGGAAAAAGCAGTTTATTATTTTGAAAATGGGCAGGAGCTTTCTGGCGCAGGAAAAGAGCTGCTAAAAGAAATGGCATATAATCTGGTAGTTGCCTATGAAAAAGCAGGGGATTACCAGACTGCAAAAAAGAAGCTGGAAAGTTATCTGAAAGCAAATCCGGATGACAAAAAAGCGCTGAAAGAGCAGGAATTTTTAAATACACAGATTTCGGAAGGAAATCAGCAGTAGAGCGGATCGGATGAGCAGAGCTGATGCGGGATGGAAAGAAATCTGGCAGGGGAGAATAATATGGCACTTTATGAAATAAAAGAAGAAAAGGAAAGGGTAATTCTGGTCGGTGTCAGTACGAGGGAGAATGATGACACGGAAGATTCTCTGGATGAGTTAAAGGATCTGGTGAAGACAGCAGGTGCGGAAGCGGTCGGACGGGTGATCCAGAAAAGAGAGCTTGTCCATCCGGGAACTTATGTCGGAAAAGGCAAGATTGAGGAGATCCGGGAACTTTTGTGGGAGCTTGACGCAACCGGGATCGTCTGTGATGATGAGCTGTCTCCGGCACAGATGAACAATCTGACGGATATTCTGGATGTGAAGGTAATGGACCGGACGATGGTCATTCTGGATATTTTTGCAGGACGGGCTTCTACAAGTGAAGGAAAGATCCAGGTAGAACTGGCACAGCTTAAGTACCGGCAGTCACAGCTTACCGGGGCAGGAAGGGCGATGTCACGTCTGGGAGGCGGAATCGGAACCAGAGGACCGGGAGAAAAGAAGCTGGAGATGGACCGGAGACTCATCAAGAACCGGATCGCACAGCTGAACCGTGAACTCAGGGAGGTGAAGAGACACCGGGAACTGACACGCGAACAGCGGACGAAGAACCGGATTCCTGTCGTGGCAATTGTCGGTTATACCAATGCCGGAAAGTCCACGCTTCTCAACACACTGACCGGAGCCGGTGTGCTGCAGGAGGATCAGCTTTTTGCAACTCTTGATCCGACGACAAGAAGCCGGAAGCTGCCAAGTGGACAGGAGATTCTTCTGACAGATACGGTAGGCTTTATTCGGAAGCTGCCTCATCATCTGATCGATGCATTTAAAAGTACGCTGGAAGAAGCGAAGTATGCGGATCTGATCCTGCATGTAGTCGATGCATCCAATCCACAGATGGACGAGCAGATGTATGTGGTGTATGAGACACTGCAGCGTCTGGAGGCAATGGACAAACCGGTGGTCACGGCATTTAACAAGATGGACAGGATCGGGGAGAGCCTGACGGTACGGGACTTTAAGGCAGACCGGATCGTACAGGTGTCTGCAAAGACCGGAGAAGGTCTGGAAGCACTTCTTCAGGCAATAGAAGAGATCCTGCGGGAGCAGAAAATTTATATCGAACGAGTTTATTCTTATCAGGAATCCGGGAAAATCCAGCTCATCCGGAAGTATGGAGAACTGCTGGAGGAAGAATACAAAGAAGATGGAATCCATGTATCTGCATACGTGCCGAAAGAGCTTGACGGGAGGGTATAACAGATGGCTTTACAGTTTATTTTTGGAAATCCCGGTTCGGGCAAGTCACATTATCTATATGAACATATCATTCGGGAATCGATGAAACATCCTGATACTAATTATATTATTCTGGTGCCGGAACAGTTCACGATGCAGACGCAGAAGGAACTGGTCCTGCGGCATCCGAGACATGGAATTATGAACATAGACGTGCTGAGCTTTGCACGTCTTGCTTTTCGTGTTCTGGAAGAAACAGGGAATGGAAGCAGGGAGATTCTGGATGATGAAGGAAAGAATCTGATCCTCAGGCGACTCGCGGGGAAAAAAGAAGATTCGCTAAAGGTTTTAAAAGGAAATATTAAAAAGCCAGGTTACATCAGTGAGGTGAAATCCGTTATTTCCGAGCTGACGCAGTACAATATTTCCCCGGATGGCATGGATGATATGATCACGGAGGCAGATGAGTCTTCGTATCTTGCCTGGAAATTGAAGGATATCCAGGTGATGTATCAGGCATTTGAAGAATATCTTGCAGATAAATATATTACAAAAGAAGAAATTCTGGATATTCTCAGCAGTGTGATGGACAAATCGAGAATGCTGAAAGACAGTGTGATCGCACTGGATGGATTTACCGGGTTTACGCCGCTTCAGAATAAGGTGCTGGGGGAAATGCTGCAGCATTGTCAGAAGGTGATGATTACTGTTACGATGGATAAGAGGGAAGATCCTTACGTGCTGAAAGACAAGTATCAGCTGTTTGCGCTGAGCAAGCAGATGGTGACGTCTCTTGTGAGGATTGCAGGGGAGAAAAAGGTGCTGGTCGAAGAGCCGGTCTGTCTGTACCAGGAACCGGTCTGGCGTTTTAGAAATGCACCGGCACTTGCATTTCTGGAGAAGGAACTGTTCCGTTACAGTGGCAGGACTTACAGGGAAAAGCAGTCAAATGTGCGGATTTATGCAGCGACAAATCCCAGGATGGAAGTAGAATGTGCTGCCCAGAGGATACGTTTTTTAATTCGTAAGAAAGAATATCGTTACCGGGAGATCGCGGTGATCGCAAGTGACATGAATCTCTATGCGGATGAGATCGAGAAGACCTTCCGGGAGTATGAGATTCCGGTTTTCATGGATTGTAAGCGGAATGTACTTTTAAATTCTTTTGTGGAGTATATCCGGAGTCTTCTTGCGATGACAGAACAGAATTTTTCGGCAGAAAGTGTGTTTCGTTTCTTAAGAACGGATCTGACCGGATTTACCGGTGAGGAACTGGATCTTCTGGAAAATTATGTACTTGCTCTTGGCATCCGTGGCTACAAAAAATGGCAGGAAAAATGGATCCGCAGAGCGAAGGATACGACAGAGGAAGATTTGGAGGTACTGAATCATCTCCGGGTACGCTTTGTGGAAAAAACAGAAGATCTGGTGTTTGTCTTAAAGCAGCGTCAGAAGACAGTGCGGGATGTGACGCTTGCAATCTGTGAATTTCTGGAAAAAGAAGAAATCCAGAAGCAGGTAAAAGTATTGGAGAATCAATTTACAGAAGCAGGTGAGCTTGCACTTGCAAAAGAATATGCACAGATCTATCGTGTGGTGATGGAGCTGTTTGACAAGTTTGTAAGTCTTCTTGGAGATGAGCGGATTGCCCTCAAAGAGTACAGGGAGCTTCTGGACGCCGGAATGGAAGAGGCAAGGATCGGTGTGATTCCGCCAAGTCTGGATGAAGTGATGGCAGGAGATATTGAGCGAACGAGACTGAAAGATATCCGGGCGCTGATCCTTCTGGGAGTTAATGATTCTCTGATTCCGGGAAATGCATCCGCAGGTGGACTGATTTCAGACAGAGACCGGGAGCGTTTTGAAGAAAGAGGAATTGCGCTTGCACCGGGAACAAGAGAAAAAAGTTACATCCAGAAATTTTATCTTTATCTGCACATGACAAAGCCGACGGAAGAACTGATGCTGACCTACAGTAAAGTATCGGCCGATGGAAAGAGCAGGAGGGCGGCATATCTGATCGGGGATCTGAAGCGGATGTATACAAAGCTTCCTGTATTTAATATGGATCAGTATGGGATGGAGACGAAAGAAATGCTTCCACAGACCGGGATCGGGCCATTGATCGAAGGATTACAGAACCCGAAAAAGATGGAGGAAGGCAGCTGGCAGGAGCTGTACCGTTGGTATTGTGCGCAGGAGGACTGGAGCGAAAAGGTGCATGATCTGGCAAGAATCAGCAGATACCGCAGACCGGAGGACGATCTGACTTTGCAGACCGCGCGGAAGCTTTATGGAGACTGGGTACCGAGCATTTCAAGACTGGAGAAATTTGCTGCCTGTGCCTGTGCGCATTTTCTGACCTATGGACTTCGCCTTAAGGAGAGAGAGGTCTATGAATTTGCTGCTCTTGATTTTGGAAATATTTTTCATAAAGCACTGGAAAAATATGCCTGCCGGGTAGAACGGGAAAGTCTGGAATGGGCTGAGGTTACAAAGGAGCAGCAGGAACAGTTTGCTTCGGAAAGCGTGGACGAGAGCATCGTAGATTACAGCAATACCGTAATCTACAGCAGTGCACGGAATGCGTATATCGTGCCACGTATGAAACGTATGATGAACCGGACGGTCTGGGCGATGACAAAGCAGCTTCGGAAGGGAAGCTTTAAACCGGAGGGCTATGAGGTAAGCTTTGGAAGCGGAAAGATTGACAGGATCGATACCTGTGAGACGGAAGATCAGGTCTATGTGAAGATCCTGGATTATAAAACCGGGGCAAAGAGTTTTGATATGGCAGCTTTTTATCATGGTCTGCAGATGCAGCTGGTGGTGTATATGGAAGAAGCAGTCCGGCTGGAGGAAAGAAAGCATCCGGGTAAAAAGATCGTGCCGGCAGGCATTTTCTACTATCGGATGAAGGATCCGATCGTCGGGAAAGAGCTGGATGAAGAAAAACTGGAAGAGGCAATTTTAAAGGAGCTTCGGCTGGATGGAATCATCCGTCAGGAGGATGCAGTGATTCAGAGACTGGATGCGGATTTTTCGGGGAATTCGCTTGTGATTCCGGTCGGAAAGACGAAAAGCGGATATTCCAAAGCATCCAAAATGCTCCTACCGGAAGAGTTTGATGCAGTGCTGACTTATGCACAGAAAAGACGGACTGATCTGCAGGGGGCAATGTACCGCGGAAAGGCGGAGGCACTGCCGTATGAGATGGGTACGCAAAATGGCTGTACGTATTGCCCATACCGGGATATCTGCGGATTTGATGAGCAGATCGAAGGATATGAATACCGGAAGCTGGAGAAGCTTCCGAAGGAAATTGTAATGGAGAAAATTATGGCGAAGCTGGAAGAGGAGAAGCAGACATGGGAGTAAAATGGACCGAAGAACAGCAGCAGGTGATCGACCTGCGAGATCATAATATTCTGGTGTCAGCGGCCGCAGGTTCCGGGAAAACTGCCGTTCTGGTGGAGCGGATTATTGCGCGACTGACAAGGGATGCAAATCCGGTGGATGTCGACCATATGCTGATCGTGACCTACACTGAGGCGGCGGCAGCTGAGATGAAAGAAAGGATCGGTGCTGCGATTGAGAAGGAGCTGGAGGAGGATCCGTCAAGTGAACATCTGAAGCGGCAGTCTGCCTTGATCCATACAGCAAAGATTACAACGATCCACAGCTTCTGCCTGTCTGTGATCCGGGAGTATTTTCACACGATCGATCTGGACCCGGGCTTCCGTATCGCGGAAGAAGGAGAATTAAAGCTTTTGAAGCAGGACGTGATGAAAGAGCTTCTGGAAGCAAAATATGAAGAAGGAAACGAGGATTTCCTGCGTTTTGTGGAGACTTTTGCAACCGGAAGGGAGGACCTGCAGCTGGAAGAAATCATCAGCAGACTGTATGAATTTGCCGGAAGTTATCCGGACCCGGAGGAGTGGCTGGATGACTGTGCAAGGATGTACGAAGAGAGTGGGGAAAATGCCACCTATATCGAAAAGGTGATGGAGTATATCCGGAGAACAGTTGCGGATGTGCAGATGCTGATGGAAAAAGCGGATCAGATCTGCATGGACCCGGACGGACCGTATATGTATGGAGAAATGCTGGAAGCGGATCAGAAAGTTCTGAGAAAGCTTTTTACGGCAAAGAGCTATGAAGAAATGTATGAGGCATTGAAAGAAAAGCCGGCATGGAAAACTTTGTCCAGAAAGAAAGATGACGCAGTAGATCCGACAAAAAGAGAGCAGGTAAGAGCTTATCGGGATACCTGGAAGAAACTTACCGATGACATTCGAAACAATTATTTTTTCCAGCCGCCGTCTGAGATGGAAGCAGACCGGAAAATCTGCATTCCGGTCATGCATGAGCTGGTCAGTCTGGTAAAAGAATACCAGAGGGCACTTGCAGCTAAGAAGGCAGAAAAAAATCTGATCGATTTCCGGGATATGGAACAGTTTGCACTGCAGATCCTGACAAGAAAAGAAAACGGAAAAAGAGTGCCTTCTGAGGTGGCAAAAGAGTATCAGAATACCTTTGAAGAAGTAATGATCGATGAATATCAGGACAGTAACCTGATCCAGGAGGCGATCCTGACCAGTGTGTCCCGGATCAGCAGAGGGGAAAATAATCTCTTCATGGTAGGAGATGTGAAGCAGAGCATTTACCGTTTCCGCTTGTCAAGACCGGAGCTTTTCATGGAAAAATTCAATACCTACAGTTTGACGGACGGAGGAAACAGGCGGATCGATCTGCACAAAAATTTCCGAAGCCGGGCAGAAGTGCTGGATGCGGTAAACTTCATTTTCCGACAGATCATGACCGAGGAGCTTGGGAGGATCACATACGATGAGAATGCTGCACTTTATGTGGGAGCTTCTTACCCGGAATCCGAAAAGAATGAGACAGAAATCCTTCTTCTGGATACAAAAAGTGAGGAAGAGGATACCGGGCTTTCTGTGCGAAGCGGAAGCCAGACGGCAAAAGAGCTGGAAGTCCGTCTGATCGCACAAAGAATCGGAGAGCTGATGGAAAGTCAGCAGATTGTAGATAAAGAAACGGGAATGTTGCGACCGGTACGCTATCAGGATATTGTAATCCTGACAAGAAGTCCTGCAGGGTGGACAGATACTGTTACACGAATTTTGCAGGAGGAGGGAATACCGGTTCTGGCTGAATCTGCAGATGGGTATTTTGAAACTCTGGAAATTGGATGGATGATGGACTATCTGCGTGTACTTGACAATTTTCGGCAGGATATTCCACTCGTTGCAGTGCTGAAATCCCCGTTTGGAAAAATGACAAATGAAGAACTGGCACAGATCAGAGAATTGAATGCAGAAGTACCATTTTATCAGAATGTACTGGAAACAGCGGATCCGGAAAAAAAGACCGATCTTCCGGCGGGCATTCTGAAAAAGGTGCGCGATGTATTTGGATGGCTTTTTTATTTCCGGGAGCGGATACCGTACACGGCAATCCATGATCTTCTGTGGGAGATCGTGAAAAAGACAGGATACCGGGAGTATATCGCAGCAATGCCAGGCGGAAAAGGAAGACGCGCGAATCTGGATATGCTGATCACCAGGGCAAAGGCATTTGAGGCAACCAGCTATAAGGGACTGTATCATTTTGTCCGTTATATTGATCAGCTCAAGAAATATAATGTAGACTTTGGAGAAGCCGGGCTTTACGATGAGCAGACGGATGCAGTTCGTCTGATGAGTATCCATAAGAGTAAAGGACTGGAATTCCCGGTTGTGATCGTGGCCGGAATGGGAAAGAGGTTCAACATTCAGGATACCACGGCAAGCGTCGTGATCCATCCGGATCTGGGACTTGGAATCGATGCGATCGATCTGGAGCGGCGAACAAAATCTCCGACACTCTTAAAGAAAGTTATTCAAAATGAAATCGGTCTGGAAAATCTTGGTGAGGAGCTTCGTGTGCTTTATGTAGCACTTACGCGTGCGAAGGAAAAACTGATCCTTACCGGAACAGTTCCACATGCGGCAGACAAGCTGGAAGCCTGTCTGCTGGAACAGGAGAACAGTAAAAAAGAAACTTTGGACTTTACAAAACTTGCACATGCAACGTCTTATTATGACTGGATCCTTCCGGCAGCAGTGCGTAAAACAGAAGAAGTTCCGATCGAATTAAAAGTGATTGGTGTTGATACACTTGTAGAAGGTGAAGTGGATAAGGAAGCAGCAGACTATCTGGAAAAAGAGGTGTTCCTTGAAAAAATAGAGGCAGAAGAACATCCGATGGCTGTGACGGATGAACGTTTTCGGGCAAAAATCGAGGAAGCATTTTCCTACAGATATCCGTATCAGGGCGAAGAACAGATGAAAATGAAGTACACCGTGTCAGAACTGAAAAAATATGCGGCAGCTTCGGAAGAAGAGGATGGAGAAATGCTGATTCCGGAAGAGGAGATTGTTCCAATCGTTCCGAATTTTATGAAAGAGGAAGAAGAGGTAAAAGGAGCAACAAAAGGAACAGCATATCATAAAGTAATGGAGCTTCTTGACTTTATGAAAATATATACGATGGATTTACTGCGGGAAACCATAGAAGATCTGAAAAATGAAGGTTACCTGGATGCGGAAACAGCCAGATGTATTCAAAAAAAAGAAATTATAGAGTTTCTTAATACGAATGTGGGAAAAAGAATGCAAAATGCAGCCAGGGCAAAAACACTTTACCGTGAGCAGCCGTTTGTTCTCGGTGTAGATGCAAAAGAATTTTATCCGGATCAGAAAAAGGGTGAAATGGTATTGATCCAGGGAATTATTGATGCTTACTTTGAAGAAGACGGAGAAATTATCGTACTTGATTACAAAACCGACCGTGTACAGACCGAGGCTGAATTAAAAGACCGATACCAGGAACAGCTACGCCTTTACACCAAAGCTCTCGAACAGATCACCCGGAAAAAAGTAAAAGAACAGATCATCTACTCCTTCACCCTTTGCAAAGAAATCCACCTGGAGGACTACAAAAATGATTAAAATAATACTCCTGGCATACCTGCTATTGATCAACATCATCACCTACTTCACCTACGCCGCCGATAAAACCAAAGCCCGCCAAAACAAATGGCGAATCCCCGAACGCACCCTCATCCTCCTGGCCCTTCTGGGCGGCTCCCCCGCCGCCCTCCTCGCCATGAAACACTACCACCACAAAACCCGCCACCTGAAATTCAAATTAGGAATCCCTATTATTCTAATCATTCAAATGATAATCATCTTTTTTCTTTACCCAAATATTTAAAATATTTGATCCCCCAGCACAGTCGCCTCACAGGCGCTGTGCGTCCCCTTTATCCAAAACATAATACAAAACGAAACTCTCTCACCCAGGGACGCTGCGCCCCTTTATACAAACTTCCCTCCCCCAAATTTTGCAGTCGTCCCGTCCCCCTTTCACAATCCCTCAAATTTCGCCACAGCATTAGCCCTGGCAGCCCGCCCAAGCGGATGGCTGGGCATTCGATAACCTTGAGCGGCTTGCAGATAGAAATAAAGTCCACCACTTCCCTTGAGGGGCAATGGAGATGAGACTCAAAAATTGTGGAAGCCATTGCTGACACAATGTTCGCATTCAGAGGCTCATCGGAATGCTTTCGCCCCGTGGGAAGCGGTGGACTTTATTTCTATCCGCAAGCTGTCACAACCTCCCTTCCTCCCACCCATCCGTCCCCCACCCATTTCTTTAGGAAATCTTCAGAAAGTCTTATACAATATTATATTGACTCACTATATTATATGACGTATAATATGCTTAACAAAACAATATAACAAGCAACAAACAAAAGGATGTGAATAAATATGGTATTTAACACCGGAGCTGCTCTTCTCGATGCAATTGTCCTTGCCGTTGTATCACGGGAGCAGGAAGGAACCTATGGATATAAGATCACACAGGATGTCCGGAGAGTTCTGGATGTATCGGAATCAACGATGTACCCGGTACTCAGAAGACTTCAGAAAGATGAATGCCTGGAAGTCTACGATATGCAGTTTGACGGAAGGAACCGCAGATACTATAAAGTTACAGAAAAAGGAATGGCACAGCTTAATTTGTATAAAGTCGAATGGAAGAACTACACAAGGAAGATTACAGAGATGTTCGAGGGAGGTGCAGCCGAATGAGCCGTACAGAGTATATGAGGGAATTAGATGCACTGCTTCAGGGAATTTCGAAAGAAGAAAGAGAAGAAGCAATGCAGTATTATAATGATTATTTTGATGACGCCGGAAGCGAGAATGAAGAAAAGGTAATCGAAGAGCTTGGAAGTCCTGCAAAGCTTGCAGATACGATTCGCGCCGGGGTAAATGGCAATACCGATGAGGCGGAAAGTTATGGAGAGTACGGAGAGAGAGGATATCAGGACAGACGTTTTGATACCAGTGAGTATCCGGCAGGAAAAGATGGCTATTATAAAGACAGCTATTCAGAGACATATGGAGAAAGCCAGTCACAGAATGACAGGAATCCATTTTCAGAAAGACAGTATTCTTATACAGCCAATTCTAATCAGGGATATACATATGCGGGAAATCAGGGATATGGTGCGGGTCAGACGACAGAAATGCCACGTAAGAAATCCAGTGCCGGCAAGATCATTTTGATCATCTGTATCCTTGTGATTGGGCTTCCAATTGTAGTTCCGACAGCACTTGGTCTTCTTTTGGCGGCATTTGGAGTTCTGGTCGCACTTGCAATATCAGCAATAGCAATCTGGGTGGCAGCAGTTGCAACCGCAGTCGTAGGGATTCTGTTGGGGATTCACGGATTTGGTCAGCTGTTTTATTCCCCGGTTCTTGGAATCGGAATGCTTGGTGTCGGCTGCCTGCTGCTGGCACTTGGGGCATTATTTACAGTATTGATCGGATGGGGATGTCTCAAACTGATCCCAATGATGTTCCGTGGACTTGTAAATCTTTGTCGCAGACCATTTCAGAAAAAGAGAGGTGAATGCAGATGAAAAAAGGATGGAAGATTTTCTGGACAGTTATTATAAGCCTGACGGGGGTAGGCGTTGTATTTTGTATCATTGCTCTATGCTTTGGAGTTACATTTTCACAGTTTGAAAAAGCATATCCGAATGGAATTGGTATTATAAGAAAGAATTATGTTTCTTTTGATGACGATTGGGATGATGATGAGCTGGATGATACAGAAAATGTTGTATCGGGAGAGGTATTTTCCGGTGTGGAGAATCTGAAGCTTGATATTGGTGCAAGTGAGGTGCGGATCAAGACGGGGACAGATGACAAGATCCATGTGGATGATTCCAGAATGAAAACAGAAAACGCAGTGCAGAAAACGCTGTCCGATGACGGGAAAACTCTGGAAATAACAACGAAAATGCGCAGCAGTTTCAAAAATGTGAGAAACGTAAAGGGAACACTTGTGATCTATCTTCCGAAAGATTACAAGTTCGATCAGATGGACATGGAATATGGTGCAGCAACAGCAGAGATCGATGGACTAAATGCGAAAAGCCTTAAGATTGAAAGCGGGGCATCAGGCTGTACAATAAAAAATGCAGATATAGAGGAGTTAGATGTAGAAACAGGAGCCGGAAGTCTGGATTTTTATGGAACAGTGGAAAAAGAAGTGGACATTGACTGTGGTGCTGGAAGAGTCACACTGAATCTGGAAGGAAAAGTGGAGGATTATAATTATGAACTGGATAGCAGTGCCGGTTCGGTAGAAATTGGAGAAGATATAGATCTTGGCGGCTTAAGCACAGAGAAGTCAATCGATAATGGCAGTAAACGCACGATTGAGATATCGAACGGAGCAGGCAGCGTGGAGATCCGTTTCCATTAGAATTAACATAGACAGAAAAATGTATCAGATGAAACACATATATAATAGAAGAAACACAGAAAAGGAGGAACTTTTATGGAACCAAAAAGATTATACAGATCTGTAACAGACCGCAAGATCTGCGGTGTATGTGGAGGCCTTGGAGAATATTTTAATATCGATCCTACATTGATCCGGCTTGGAGGTGTTTTGCTGGCTTGCGTAAGCTGTGGGACTGCCGTGGTTGCCTATTTTGTTGCAGCAGTTATCATTCCGGATCCGGAATAAAAAAATAAGAGAGCTTTGCCGATAAAAAAGGCAGAAGGAGAAGAAGTCGGAAGTAATGTTTCCGGCTTCTTTTATAATAACCAGGTATATATGTATAAAATCCGTAATTGGGGAAACACTCTGAAAAAGGAGTTGAAAACCATGAAAAGCACAAAGACAAAGAAAATCAGACGCGAAGATATCCCCAATCTGGAAACAAGTGAGCGGGTAAAATACGAGATTGCGGAGGAGCTTGGACTTCTCGATAAGGTTCTGGAAGATGGCTGGAAGAGTCTGTCATCAAAAGAAACCGGGCGGATCGGAGGAATCATTTCAAAAAAATCCAGGAAGAATGAGACCGGGAATTTACAATAATATTACAAATTTTAAAAAATGTGAATATTTTGCAACGTTTGTTGAAAAAGCACTGTATGTTTGATATAATCGCTTGACCGCAAAAACCGAGAAAATGGAACGGGTGAGGCAAATGAATGAAAAAATGAACGTACTGGACGTACAGCTTGATAACTGTACGGCAAAAGATGCGATGAAGCTCATTGCAGAATATATGCAGACAGAAGAACTTAACACAGTAGATATTGTTACGGTGGATACCCTGATGAGAGCGACGCAGCTTGACGGTATGAAAGAAGAGCTGGAGAAGCTGGATCTTCTGTTTCCGGGAGATCTGGCGATCCTTGAAGCTGCAAAGATTACAGACAGAAAGCGGATCCAGGAGATGGAGGATCAGACGCTGCTGAAGATGGTATTCCATTATTTTCATAAGAACCGCTGTAAGATATTTATACTGGCAGGATCTGAGGAAGAAGGAGACAGACTGCAGGGCTATCTGCATGAGGCATACAGTGGGATTCAGGTTGTCGGTATGAAAGCAGTACCGGCAGACGAAAGTGAGGATGACAGGATCACCAATCTGGTCAACGGCGGAGAAGTAGACTGTGTGATTGCCAGCATGGATTTTCCTTGGCAGGAACAGTTTGTTTACCGGTGCAAAGAGCAGCTGAATACCAGAATGTGGTTTGGAACAGGACATAGTATTGCTTCCTTTGCAAATGGTGAGAACTGGGCAGATCACCTGAAAAATTTTATCGGTAAAAGGATTTTAAAACGGGAGATCAAAAAAGAGCAAAAAAGAAAAGAAGTATAATTGAAGCGACAAAAGACTGAAAATAATAAAAAAAATCAAAAAATCTTTTTCGACAGAATAAATTTTATAATAAACTCAATTGAGGAAATGCATAAAAAAATGTGATTTCCTCTTTATTTTTTTGGTAATATGTATTAAAGTATTATATATGTATATGGCTAAGTCCACAGTTGCGGGGGATGAAGATTGTACAAAGTGTATAGAACCACGGAGGATGGAGGAAAGAGAATATGATATCAAATCAGATACTGCAGAATACAATTGAAGGGTTGAAATCAATTACAAGGATTGATCTTGGAGTGATGGATACAGATGGAAAGACTTTGGCGACAACATTTCCGGAGCCTGGAGATTATGAGAATGCCGTTCTTTCATTTGTAGAATCTCCGGCAGAAAGCCAGGTGATTCAGGGGTATCAGTTTTTCAAAATTTATGATGAACACCAGCTGGAGTATATTCTGATCGCCAATGGCGGCAGTGAAGATGTTTATATGGTTGGCAAGATTGCAGCCTTTCAGATCCAGAATCTTCTGGTAGCATATAAGGAGCGTTTTGATAAGGATAATTTCATCAAAAATCTTCTTCTTGACAACCTTCTTCTGGTGGATATTTATAATCGCGCCAAAAAATTACATATTGACACAGAGGTAAAACGTGATATCTTTATAGTTGAGACTTCTCGGGAAAGAGATGTCAGTGCGCTTGACAGTCTCCGTTCTGTTCTGGGTGGAAAGGGCAAGGACTTTATTACAGCAGTTGATGAGAAGAACATCATCGTAGTAAAAGAATTAGGTCCTGGCGATGGATATCCGGAGATGGACAAGACTGCGCATGAGATTCTCGATCTTCTGAAAGCAGAAGGAGAAGAGAATATCCGTATCGCATATGGTACGATCGTCAATGACATCAAAGAAGTATCCAAGTCTTACAAAGAAGCGAAGCTTGCGCTCGATGTAGGAAAGATCTTCTTCGACGAGAAGGAAGTTATTGCATATAGTGCGCTTGGAATCGGACGACTGATCTATCAGCTTCCAATTCCGCTCTGCAAGATGTTTATCCGCGAAATTTTTGAGGGGAAATCTCCGGACGAATTTGATGAAGAGACGCTCACGACCATCAATAAGTTCTTTGAGAACAGCCTGAATGTTTCCGAGACATCAAGACAGCTGTATATTCACAGAAATACACTGGTGTACCGTCTTGACAAACTGCAGAAGAGCACAGGACTGGATCTGCGCGTATTTGAGGATGCAATCACATTCAAGATCGCGCTGATGGTAGTCAAATATATGAAATACATGGAAACACTGGAGTATTAAGTTATATCGGAGTATGGATAATTAGGAGGAGCATATGATAGAACTTAAAGAAGTTACCAAGGAATACTCGAAGGGTATTGCTGCGCTCAATGGTATCAACCTTCGGATCGAACAGGGAGAGTTCGTATTCGTAGTTGGAGACAGCGGTTCCGGAAAGTCTACGTTGATACGTCTTCTGATGAAGGAGATCGAACCAACGTCAGGTACGATTATTGTCAACGGTCAGAATCTGAATCGTATGAAACATCGCCAGATTCCGCAGTACAGAAGAGGAATCGGCGTTGTATTCCAGGATTTCAGACTTCTGAAAGACCGCAATATTTATGAGAATATTGCATTTGCACAGCGGGTTACTGAGAAATCTACCCGTGTGATCAAAAAGAAAGTGCCGGCAGCTCTGTCACTTGTCGGACTGGCACAGAAGTACAAAGCATTCCCGAAGGAATTGTCCGGTGGGGAACAGCAGAGAGTTGCAATTGCCAGAGCTGTTGTAAATGAGCCTGCCATTTTGCTGGCTGACGAACCGACAGGAAACCTGGATCCAACCAACTCATGGGAGATCATGAAACTTCTTGAAGAAGCGAACGAGAGAGGAACTACAGTTCTGGTAGTTACTCACAACCAGGAAATTGTAAACGAGATGAAAAAGCGCGTTATTACGATGAAGAAGGGTGTCATTGTCAGCGACGAACAAGAAGGTGGGTATAAGCATGAGGATTAGTACAGTTGGATACTCCGTGAAACAGGGAGTTAAGAATATTGGAAGAAATAAGATGTTTTCACTGGCATCTGTTGCAACTATGGCTGCATGTATCTTTGTGTTCGGACTGTTTTTCTCAATTATTATGAACTTCCAGTATATTGTACACAAAGCAGAAGAAGGCGTGGCGATCACTGTATTTTTCAATGATGATGCAACGCAGGAGCAGATTGATAATATTGGTACACAGCTTAAAAAGCAGGATGGTGTAAAAGAGATCAAGTATGTGTCTGCAGACGAAGCGTGGGAGACATTTAAGGATCAGTATTTTGGCGAATCAAGTGACCTTGCAGAAGGATTTAAAAATGATAACCCTCTGGCAGGATCTGACAACTATGAAGTATATATGACAGATGTGGCTTCACAGAAGAAGCTGGTTTCCTTTGCGGAAAGCCTTGACGGGGTTCGCAAGGTTAACAAATCAGATACCGTAGCAAATACACTGAACAGCGTGAACAAGCTGGTATGGTATGTATCGGCTGTTATCATCGCGATTCTTCTGGCAGTATCTATTTTCCTGATCAGCAATACGGTCACAATGGGTATTACTGTCCGAAGGGAAGAGATTGCAATCATGAAATATATCGGTGCGAAGGATGGTTTTGTACGGGCACCGTTCATCATTGAAGGTATCCTGATCGGTCTTGTCGGTGCGGCGATTCCGCTTGGTATCCTTTATATACTTTATAACAAAGCAATTACTTATATTCTTACAAAATTCAGTCTGCTGAATAATATTCTGGATTTCCTTCCGGTGGGACAGGTATACAAGACACTGCTTCCGGTCGGACTTTTACTGGGAATCGGAATTGGTTTTGTAGGAAGTTTCTTTACGATTAGAAAGCACTTAAGAGTCTAGTCGCATAATATTTAAGGGAGACGAATATGATAAGAGGGAAAAAGATACTTGGGGCGTTACTGGCGTTTACGCTTTGCTTCGGTATGGTAATTCCGGCACAGGCTGATGATATTTCGGATGCGAAAAAGAAGCAGCAGGAGCTGGAACAGCAGAAGAATACGGCTGAGGCGGAGAAGTCGGAACTTTCTTCGGAACTGGATTCCATTGTATCAAAGATGGAGAAGACACAGTCAGATCTGACTGCAAAAGAGACTGAGATCAATGATGCAGAGACAGAGCTGGTAACTGCGAAAGCCAACGAAGATGACCAGTACCAGACGATGAAGCTGCGTATCAAGTATATGTATGAGAACGGGAGCAATGAATTCCTGGAGATCCTGATGGAAGCTAACAGTATTGCAGATCTGCTGAACAAAGCAGAATACATCAACAAGATTTCCAAATGCGACCGTGAACTTCTTGTAGAATACGAAGATACAAGAAAAGATGTCGAGAACAGAGAAAATGCACTTAAAAAAGAGTATGCAGAGCTGGAAAACCTGCAGGATGAACTTGCGGGAGAACAGGCAAATGTAGAAAAGCTTCTTGCAGATAAGAACATTCAGATCGATAACCTGACATCTGAGATCAGCAGTAATGCTGACAAACTGAAGCAGCTGATTGCAGAAGCAGAGGCGGCAGAAGCCCGCAGAAAAGAAGCAGAAGCAACGGCAGCCGCTCAGGCTGCACAGGCAGCGGCGGCAGCTCAGGCATCAGCTTCGTCAGGAACAAGCAGTTCAGGCAATACAAGCAGCAATGCAAGTGCAACGGGAACCGGATCACTTACACATCCGGTGCCGGGGGCAGCGATTACCAGTGGCTTTGGCGGACGTGTGGCACCGACTGCAGGTGCAACAACCGGTCATGACGGAATCGATTATGGTGCAGGATACGGAGCAGCAGTTTATGCGGCTGATTCCGGAACCGTTATTACCGCACAGTACAACAGTGCACGTGGAAATTACATCGTAATCAATCACGGTAATGGAATGCAGACATGGTATCAGCATCTGAGTTCGATGAGCGTTACCGTGGGACAGACGGTGGCAAGAGGTCAGGTGATCGGAAATGTCGGTACGACCGGAATTTCCACAGGACCACATCTTCACTTTGAAGTTCATGTAGGTGGTGTACCGGTCAATCCACTGAACTATCTGTAAGATAATACATAACAGGTATGAAAGAGTAAATGATGGAAAATAATAAAAAGAATTTTTGGAAGGGGGCGCTTGCAGGCGCCCTCGCCATGTTTATGGTAGGTGCTGCGGCACTTGGAATTATGAATGTCGCAGGTGTAGACCTTGGGACCAGTCAGGAAAAGGTCGTAAATGCGCAGGAAGAGAAAAAACTGAATAAACTGAAAAAGCTGATTGATGAAAATTATCTTTATACAGATGATTTGAAAGAAGAAGATCTGGAGAACGGACTTTACAGTGGATACATTAATGCACTGGGGGATCCGTATTCTGTATATTATGATGAAGAACAGACCAAATCCCTGCAGGAATCAACTTCGGGAGAGTATTCGGGAATCGGAGTTGTTTTTTCGCAGAATCAGGAAACTAAGGTGATCACTGCAGTTCAGGTTTATGAGAACAGCCCGGCGAATGAAGCAGGTATCCAGGCAAATGATATTCTGTATAAGGTCGGAGATAAGGATGTAAGTGGAACGGATCTTTCCGATGTTGTACAGCTGATCCGCGGTGTAGAGAATACGACTGTTGATATCACAGTCCTGCGTGGGGATGATGCGAAGGAAGTGACGATGACAGTTACCCGGAGAAAAATCCAGGTGGAGACAGTCAAGTCTGAAATGAAGGATGACCAGATCGGTTATATCCGGGTTACGGAATTTGACAGTGTGACCTACGACCAGTTCAAGAGTGCACTTGACAGTCTGGAGGATCAGGGGATGAAAGGACTTGTGGTTGATCTTCGGGCGAATCCGGGAGGCAATCTTGCGACAGTCACACAGATGCTGGATCTGCTGTTGCCAAAAGGTACGATCGTGTCAACAAAAGACAAGAGTGGTCACGAAGAGGTGATCTCATCGGATGATGAACACCAGTTTACGAAGCCGATGGCGGTTGTTGTTGTTGACGGCAACAGTGCAAGTGCTTCCGAGATTTTTGCCGGAGCGATCCAGGACTACGGACTTGGACCGATCGTGGGAACAACAACTTACGGAAAAGGAATCGTTCAGCAGATCTTTGATCTTGGAGACGGAACCTGTGTGAAACTGACAATGGCTGAGTACTATACTCCGAATGGAAGAAATATTCACAAAAAAGGAATTACACCGGATGTAGAAGTTGAATATCAGCAGGATGAGAATAATCCGGATGCAGATAATCAGCTTGATGCAGCATTGGAACAGGTAAGAAATAAAATCAATCAATAACAGAAATCCGGAGGGAATGCCGAAAACGGCATTCCCTTTTAGTTTTTAATATGATATCATAAGTAAAGAATATTTTTTTTCAGGTAACAAAAAGATAATATTTTCTGTTACAGTAAAAATATAAATAGAAAACTGGAGGGAATAAGATGATTAACAAATTAGTCGCTAACATTAAAAAAACAGGAGCACCTATCGTTGTCGGACTGGATCCGATGCTTTCCTATGTACCAGAGCAGGTACAGAAAAAGGCATTTGCAGAGTATGGTGAGACTCTGGAAGGAGCAGCAGAAGCTATCTGGCAGTTCAATAAAGAGATCGTGGATAAGACTTATGATCTGATTCCGGCAGTTAAACCGCAGATCGCTATGTACGAACAGTTCGGAATCCCGGGACTTCAGGCATTCAAGAAGACGGTAGACTACTGTAAAGAAAAGGGACTTGTTGTCATCGGAGATATCAAGAGAGGCGATATCGGTTCTACTTCAGCAGCATATGCTGTTGGACATCTTGGAAGAGTTCAGGTAGGAAGCAAATCCTATGTACCGTTCGATGAAGATTTCGCTACTGTGAATCCGTACCTTGGATCTGACGGAGTTAAGCCATTTATCGAAGTATGTAAAGAAGAGAAAAAAGGTCTCTTTATCCTTGTTAAGACATCCAACCCATCCAGTGGAGAATTCCAGGATCGGCTGATCGACGGACGTCCGCTTTACGAACTGGTCGGAGAAAAGGTTGCCGAGTGGGGAGCAGACTGCATGGGTGATGATTACAGCTACATCGGAGCTGTTGTAGGCGCTACTTATCCGGAGATGGGAAAAGTCCTTCGTAAAGTAATGCCGAAATCTTACATTCTGGTTCCGGGATACGGTGCACAAGGTGGAAAAGGAAAAGATCTGGTTCATTTCTTCAATGAAGACGGACTTGGAGCAATCGTAAATTCATCCAGAGGAATTATTGCAGCATATAAGCAGGAAGCTTATGCAAAATATGGTGCAGAGAACTTTGGAGATGCATCCCGTGCAGCAGTAGAAGCCATGGTAGCAGATATCAAAGGCGCGCTTGAGAACAGATAAGAGAAAAGAATGAGCCGGTGTGACAGAAGCTTCTGACATACCGGCAAATCCGGATTATAGGAGAATAGAAGATGACTACAAAGAAAAAAGAACAGGCAAAGGTTGTATCGCAGGAACAGCTTGCAGATGGAATCTTCAGTATGTGGATCCAGACAGAAGCAGCAGGGAGTGCAAGACCGGGGCAGTTTATTTCCATGTATACCAATGATGGCAGCAAGCTTCTTCCACGCCCGATCAGTATTTGCGAGATCGATAAAGAAGGTGGAAAACTTCGTGTGGTTTACCGTGTAACAGGGGAAAAAACCGGAACAGAAGAATTTTCACAGATGAAGGCAGGAGATACAATTCCGGTGATCGGACCACTTGGTAATGGATTCCCATTTGAGAAGGCCGAAGGAAAGAAGGTATTTCTGATGGGAGGAGGAATCGGTGTGCCGCCGATCCTGGAGCTTGCAAAGCAGATGGAATGTGAGAAAAAGCAGATCGTGGTTGGATACCGTGATGCACATACCTTCCTGAAAGAAGAATTTGAACAGGCAGGAGAGCTTTATATCTCAACCGAAGATGGCAGTGTCGGAACAAAGGGAAATGTCATGGATGCGATCCGTGAGAATGCACTGGAAGCAGATATGATCTATGCCTGCGGACCAACTCCGATGCTCCGCGCAATCAAACAGTATGCAGAAGCAAATGGAATCGAATGCTACATTTCTCTGGAAGAGAGAATGGCATGTGGAATCGGTGCCTGTCTTGCGTGCGTATGCAAGTCAAAAGAAAAGGATGCGCACAGCAATGTGCACAACAAACGTATCTGTAAAGACGGACCGGTATTTCTTTCTACGGAGGTGGAAATCTAATGGATATGCGTGTAAATATTGCCGGAGTAGAATGGAAGAATCCGGTAACAGTGGCATCAGGAACCTTCGGATCAGGAGAAGAGTTTTCTGAATTTGTAGATCTGAACAAGCTTGGAGCAGTGACGACAAAAGGTGTGGCAAATGTACCGTGGCCGGGCAATCCGACTCCGCGTGTAGCCGAAGTCTATGGTGGAATGATGAATGCCATCGGACTTCAGAACCCGGGAATCGAGCTGTTCTGTAAAAGAGACATTCCGTATCTGAAAAATTACGATACCAAGATCATTGTGAATGTCTGCGGACATGCACCGGAAGAGTATCTTGAAGTGGTAGAACGCCTTGCGGATGAACCGATCGATATGATGGAAATCAACATTTCCTGCCCGAATGTTAATGCAGGATTCCTCGCTTTCGGACAGGATGCAAAGCATGTAGAGGAGCTGACCGGACAGATCAAGAAGATCGCAAAGCAGCCGATCATCATGAAGCTGACACCGAATGTAACAGATATCACCGAGATCGCAAAAGCGGCAGAAGCAGGCGGGGCAGACGCAGTTTCCCTGATTAATACACTGACCGGAATGAAGATTGATATCAATCGTAAGACATTTGCGGTGGCAAATAAGACCGGAGGCGTGTCCGGGCCGATCGTCAAACCGATTGCTGTCCGCATGGTATATCAGGTAGCACAGGCAGTGAACATTCCGATCATCGGAATGGGCGGTATTTCCTGTGCAGAAGATGCGATCGAGTTCCTTCTTGCAGGAGCAAGTGCCGTATCCGTAGGAACAGCCAACTTCCACAATCCGGCAGTGACGATGGAAGTGATCGATGGAATTGAAGCCTACATGAAGAAGAATGGCTTTGAGTCTGTGAAAGATATGGTTGGAATTGTAAAATAAAGAACAGATAAGAGATGGAGGATAAATAAAATGGAAAGCTACAAACAGGAATTTATTGATTTTATGGTAGAAAGCCACGTTCTTAAATTTGGAGAATTTACACTGAAAAGCGGAAGAAAGTCTCCTTTCTTCATGAATGCAGGAGCTTATGTGACAGGATCACAGCTCAAAAGACTCGGTGAATACTACGCAAAAGCAATCCATGACAAATATGGAGATGATTTTGATGTATTATTCGGACCTGCTTACAAGGGAATCCCGCTTGGAGTTGTAACTGCGATCGCTTACAGTGAATTATACGGAAAAGAGATCCGTTACTGCTCAGACCGTAAAGAAGAAAAAGATCACGGAGCAGATAAGGGAAGCTTCCTCGGAAGCAAGCTTCAGGACGGAGACCGCGTGGTTATGATCGAAGATGTCACCACATCCGGCAAATCCATGGAAGAGACTGTACCGAAGGTAAGAGGAGCCGCTGATGTAACAATTGTTGGATTGATGGTATCTCTTGACCGTATGGAAGTTGGAAAAGGTGGCGTGAAGTGCGCACTCGATGAAGTAAAAGACCTTTACGGATTTGAAACTAATGCAATCGTAACCATGAAGGATGTAGTAGAGCATCTGTACAACAAACCATGCAATGGTGAAATTGTTATCGATGACAAGATCAAGGCTGCAATCGACGCATACTATGAACAGTATGGCGCAAAATAAGGAGGAGTTACAGTGACAGAAAAGACATATAAAGTGATGGGACTTGCCGGCGGTGCCAATATCGCGATCGGAATTATTTCTATTGTTATTGGTGTGACAACCGGGATCATTCTGCTTGTCAGCGGTGGAAAGCTGCTTGGTGCGAAAAAGGGACTGACATTTTAGGAAGGGCGCTTTAAGTTGAAAGCAAAGAACAGAAAAAGACTTCGGGTTCTTGGAAAGATTTTATTTGTCCTGTATATTGGATTTTTATTTTACTTTCTGATTTTTTCTGACTGGTATGGACGGGAAGGAACCGGGGAATATCATTATAACCTGGTTCTTTTCTGTGAAATAAAAAGATTTTGGCTGTATCGAGATGTTTTGGGATGGGTAGCTTATGCAAATCTGTTCGGAAATGTCCTGATTTTCGTGCCATTTGGATTTTTCATGCCGATGGCAAGCCGGTATCGCAGCTTTTTTCTTACCCTTTTCTACAGTTTTGGAGTGAGCTTCTTTGTGGAGTGCTTTCAGCTGGTAACAAGAGTGGGGAGTTTTGATGTGGATGATATGCTGCTTAACACCCTTGGCGGTGTGATCGGGTATATCGTCTTCGCGATTTGTAATATGATAAGGAGATGGCACGATGCGAAGCAGGAGAGATAAAAAAAGAGCACGTGAAAGAGACAGAAATAAAAGAAACCGGAAGTATGGTCAGATAAAAAGAAAGCATTCCCGCAAGGGAATCTGGTCCTGTGTGATGGCAGTACTTGTTACGGCAGTGATAGCGGGATTGATTGTAATGGCATTTATGAATAAAGGGAAATCAGCAGCGATGGTAGGAAGCTTTGGAGTTTTCGATATGATTCTTGCCTGCATCGGTATTGTAACGGGTGTAAAAGGATTTAAAGAAAGAGATAAAAATTATCTGACCTGCAAGATCGGAATCGTTGTAAACGGACTTGTTTTACTTGCCCTGATCTTAGTATTTATAAGAGGATGTGTATAAATGGAAGAAAGATATAATCTGGCAATTGACAGAATGAAAGCAATAATAGAAGAAAAAACAGTAGCAGAGCCATATCGGGAGTATTTCCAGCATGTGGCTCGGTTTATTTTGAAGCTTGATGAGCTGAAACAGAATGTGGAAAGCGGAAAGCAGAAAGAGATGTCAGAAGAAGAGCTGCAGGAAGAGATGAAGGATCTTTATGCAGACGAACTGGAAGCAAACTATGAGAAATCTTATGCAAATCCGGCTTATGCGGTTTCGGTGCTGGGAGGAGAGCTTGGAAGCTTTTTGTCTGCGGTTTATACTGAGATCCGCGGAAGCATTTCTTATGTTCAGGAACAGCGTATGGAGTATGTTGTGATAGGTGCAGAGCTTTTTATTGAAATCTACAACAAATTTGAAGAAGAAAAGCAGCCGCAGCCGGAAAGCCTGAAAGAAATCTTTTACTGGTATGCAAGTGATTACTGTGATGTATTTGCAGCAGACCGAATCAAAGACCAGATCGATCCGGAAAGTGGATGCTTTATTGTGAATATGATCATGAATGAAGATCTTTCCGATCTGCGTTATCTCTACCGTATGGGAGAATATGTGGGAGAAAATGAAAGAGGCACAGCAGCTTATTTAAATTCCCTTCCACAGGAGAAGATTGATAAGATGGCAGATACCTTCAGTGAAGGATACCGGATCGGCTTTGTAAATACCGGAAAAGATCTGTCAAAAAAATCTGTGGTCAATATTTACTATGCAATGGGATTTGAACGGATCGTAAAGAAAGCCATTGAGAATTTTGAAAAAATGGGATTAAAGCCGACGATTTTCCGTACCAGCCACAGCGTGATCACAAGAGGTCGCAACAGCCAGATCGGGTTCTTCAATATTTCCGGTAACAGGCAGTACATCTATGATCACCGGGATGATATCGGGCTTGTGATGGACAAGCAATATGTAGAGCGCAAGCTGGAAGTCATGCGCACCACTTATGAGCAGAATAAAGAGATTGCAGCAGGTTATGCAGGACCGGCGGTCATTGATATTTTCGGGGAAAAGACCTTTGTTCCACAGGCAAAACCGGAGGCAGTTAAGTTAAGTGAAAAACAGGAAGAACTTCTGGTTGCGATGAATGGAAGAGCCGGACGTCTGACCAATGAATATCTTCCGGGAGATGAGAGAAGTTTTACGATCATTTCCTGGCCGGTTCCGGAAATCGGAGAGCAGTATCATGAGATCTTTGATGAAACGATCAAGATCAATACGCTGGATTACAAGCTTTACCAGAAGGTGCAGCAGACAATGATCGATGCGCTGGATAAAGGGGAGTATGTAAAAGTAACAGGCTCAGGTGAAAACCAGACGGATCTGAAAGTGATGCTTCATCCGCTTGCCGATCCGGCAAAAGAGACAATCTTTGAAAACTGTGTTGCCGATGTCAATATCCCGGTAGGTGAGGTGTTCACTTCTCCGGTACTGGAAGGAACAGAAGGCACCCTTTTTGTGAGTAAGGTATTCCTTCACGGACTTCCGTATTACAATCTGAAGATCAGTTTTAAAGAAGGAAAGATCACAGAGTATACCTGCACCAATTTTGATTCAGAAGAAGAAAATAAAAAATATATTTTCGATAATATTCTGCACAATCATCAGACACTTCCGATCGGCGAGTTTGCGATCGGAACCAATACCACAGCTTATGCGGTTGCGAAGAAATATGATATTGCAGACAAATATACGATCCTGATCGCCGAAAAGACGGGGCCGCATTTTGCAGTAGGGGATACCTGCTACAGCTGGGCAGAGGATGTAAAGGTTTACAATCCGGATGGAAAAGAGATTATTGCAAGAGATAACAGCATATCGATCTTGAGAAAAGAGGATCCGTCGAAAGCATATTTCCAGTGCCATACCGATATCACCATCCCTTATGATGAGCTGGGAAGCATTGTTGTGGTGGCAAAAGACGGAACAGAGACAGAAATTATCCGTGATGGACGGTTTGTTCTTCCGGGAACAGAAATCCTCAATGAACCTCTGAATTAGTATTAGTTATGGATTTTCAATAATACCAATAAGTAAAATTAAATAATGGTCAGATAAGTAACGGTTGACATACCGCAACAGACTTAGTAAAATAACTTATAAGTGGTTAGCTATTTATTAAAATACTTATAGATAAAAGAAAAGGAGATCATTATGCCAAAAGTAGGAATCGTAATGGGCAGCGACTCAGATATGAAAGTAATGGGGAAAGCTGCTGACATGCTGGAAAAGTTTGGAATCGATTATGAGATGACGATCATCTCGGCACACCGTGAGCCTGACGTATTCTATGAATATGCGAAGTCTGCAGAAGCAAAAGACTTCAAAGTAATTATTGCAGGTGCAGGTATGGCAGCACATCTTCCTGGAATGTGTGCAGCAATCTTCCCGATGCCGGTTATCGGAATCCCAATGTCAGGGAAGAATCTGGAGGGTGTCGACGCACTCTATTCAATCGTTCAGATGCCGCCTGGAATCCCGGTTGCCACAGTTGCGATCGACGGCGGAGCAAACGCAGCAATTCTGGCTGCAAAGATTCTTGCAACCTCAGATCCTGAGCTTCTTCAGAAACTGAAGGATTATACTGCAGAAATGAAAGAAACCGTCCAGAAAAAAGCAGAAAAGCTTGAAAAAATCGGACACAAAGAATATATCAAGCAGATGTAGGCATACAGATGTCAGTGAAAATACCAGGAGGATATAGAAAATGTTGGATTATAAGACAGCCGGCGTAGATATCGAGGCAGGATATAAATCAGTAGAACTTATGAAAAAGCATGTAAAAGAAACCATGAGACCGGAAGTGTTAGGCGGACTTGGCGGTTTTGCAGGTGCATTTGATCTAAGCGGAATCAAGAATATGGAAGAACCAGTACTTCTTTCCGGAACAGATGGATGCGGAACAAAGGTGAAGCTTGCATTTGTAATGGACAAGCATGATACGATCGGTATTGATGCCGTTGCCATGTGTGTGAATGATATCGCATGCTCCGGTGGAGAACCGTTATTCTTCCTGGATTATATTGCCTGTGGCAAGAATTACCCGGAAAAGATCGCTACCATCGTAAGCGGTGTGGCAGAGGGCTGCAAGCAGTCAGGATGTGCACTTGTAGGTGGAGAGACAGCAGAGCATCCGGGACTGATGCCGGAGAATGATTACGACCTTGCAGGTTTTGCAGTCGGAGTTGTAGATAAGAAAGACATTATCGATGGTTCTGATATTAAGCCAGGTGATGTACTTGTTGCAATGCCGTCTACAGGTGTTCACAGCAATGGATTTTCACTGGTTCGTAAGGTATTCGACATTACAGAAGAATCCTTAAATACATACTACGATGAATTAGGAAAGACACTTGGCGAAGCACTTCTTGCTCCGACCAGAATTTATGTAAAAGCACTGAAGAATGTAAAAGAAGCCGGTGTGAAAGTCAAAGGATGCAGCCATATCACAGGCGGTGGATTCTATGAAAATATTCCGAGAATGCTTCCGGAAGGAATCCGCGCAGTTGTTAAGAAAGACAGCTATGAAATTCCTGCAATCTTCAACCTGATCGCAAAGACCGGTAACATTGCAGAAGAGATGATGTACAATACCTTCAATATGGGTATCGGTATGGTTGTCGCTGTCGATGAAAAGGATGTAGATGCTACAATTAAGGCAATGAAAGAAGCTGGAGATGAAGCATTTGTGGTTGGTTATGTAGAAGCAGGAGAAAAAGGAGTTACTTTATGCTAAGAGTTGCTGTACTTGTATCCGGAGGCGGAACCAATCTGCAGGCAATCATTGATGCAGTGGAAAATGGCACGATCACCAATACAGAGCTGGTCGGTGTCATCAGCAATAATAAGAACGCATATGCACTCACAAGAGCCGGGAATCATCAGATCCCGGCACAGTGCGTTTCGCCGAAGGATTTTGAGACAAGAGAAGAGTTTAACAAAGTTTTTCTTGAAAAGGTAGACGAACTGAAACCGGATCTGATCGTTCTGGCGGGATTTCTGGTTGTGATCCCGGAAGAAATGATCAGCAGATACCGGAATAAGATCATCAATATCCATCCATCCCTGATCCCGTCGTTCTGCGGAACGGGATACTATGGACTGAAGGTTCATGAGGCAGCACTTGCCAGAGGGGTAAAGGTGGTTGGAGCAACCGTACATTTTGTAGACGAAGGAACGGATACCGGTCCGATCATTCTCCAGAAGGCTGTTGAAGTAGAAGAAGGCGATACACCGGAGGTTCTGCAGAGACGTGTGATGGAGCAGGCGGAGTGGAAGATCCTTCCACTTGCGATCGACCTGATCGCAAATGGAAAAGTAACCGTAAAAGATGGCAGAGTGTCAATTGCCCGTTAGAGAAGGAGGAGCACCAATGAAAGTATTGATCGTAGGCGGTGGCGGAAGAGAACACGCAATTGCATATTGTGTAGCAAAGAGCAGCAAGGTAGAGAAGATGTACTGTGCACCGGGAAATGCCGGGATTGCAGAGCTTGCAGAATGTGTGCCGATTGGTGCGATGGAATTTGACAAGCTGGTTACATTTGCAAAAGAAAAAGAGATCGATCTGGCAATCGTAGGAATGGATGATCCGTTGGTTGGCGGTCTTGTAGATGAATTTGAAAAAGCCGGGATCCGCGCATTCGGACCAAGAAAAAATGCAGCAATCCTGGAGGGAAGCAAGGCGTTTTCAAAAGATCTGATGAAAAAATATGACATCCCGACCGCAGCATATGAGAACTTTGACAATGCAGACGAAGCGCTGGCTTATCTGGAGACAGCCAAATTCCCGATCGTTCTGAAGGCAGATGGTCTGGCACTTGGAAAAGGTGTACTGATCTGTAATACGCTGGAAGAAGCAAAAGACGGCGTGAAAGAGATCATGCTGGACAAGAAATTCGGTGCATCCGGTAATACCATGGTTGTAGAAGAATTCATGACAGGACGTGAGGTTTCTGTTCTTTCATTTGTAGACGGAAAGACAATCAAGACTATGACAAGCGCGCAGGATCACAAGAGAGCCAAAGACGGAGACCAGGGACTGAATACCGGTGGTATGGGAACCTTCTCACCGAGTCCTTTCTATACAGAAGAAGTTGACGAATTCTGCCGGAAATATGTGTACCAGAAGACGGTAGATGCAATGGCAGCAGAGGGAAGAGAGTTCAAGGGGATCATCTTCTTCGGACTGATGCTTACCGAAGACGGACCGAAGGTTCTGGAATACAATGCCAGATTCGGAGATCCTGAGGCACAGGTTGTTCTTCCGCGTATGAAGAATGATCTGATTGATGTGATCGAAGCCTGCATCGACGGAACACTGGATCAGGTAGATCTTCAGTTTGAAGACAATGCAGCAGTCTGCGTGGTACTTGCATCCGATGGTTATCCGGTTGCCTATGAAAAAGGACTTCCAATCACAGGCCTTGACGAGTTTAAGAAGCATGAAGGTTACTACTGCTTCCATGCCGGAACCAAATTCGACGGAGACCAGATCGTAACCAACGGAGGACGTGTCCTCGGTGTGACAGCCAAAGGAGCAACGCTCAAAGAGGCCCGCGCCAATGCTTACAAAGCAACCGAATGGGTTAAATTTGATAACAAATATATGCGCCACGATATCGGAAAGGCGATTGACGAGGCATAGAATTTCAGGGCGGGATCTTTCAGAGGTGGAGAGGTTCCGCCCTTTGTGCCGGAGAAGGCAGATGCTGGATGCGGGTATCGGAACACAGCAGGCGTATTTTTGATTTGCCGTGTGGGAATCTTTAAGAAGTTCTAAAGATTTCATGAACTTCTTGACAAATCGAACTTTGAATACTATGATTATCAATAGTTATGGGAAAAGGCAATGAGAAAGAGGAGTATGCAGACTGGTCCGAAGAAGAGAGAACCGTTCACTGGCTGAGAGACGGTTTACGGGAAGCGGTCGCAGAAGGTAGCTTTGGAGCCGGGTATCTGAAAAGGGCGAGTAGGATATCACGGGGTGGTTTCCGTTATAGAACTGTGAGAGATACGAGATGAATCTATTTCGTGGAACAAAGGTGGTACCGCGTTTATACACGCCCTTTACGTTTTGTAAAGGGTGTTTTTTATTCATTTACAATGTTCTATTATATAGAAGAAAGCAAAGTGCGCGGTGTACTTATAAGAGGAGGAAACAATGAGTAAGAATCTTGAAAAGACCTACAATCCGAAAGAGATTGAAGCGAAACTTTATGAAAAATGGTGTGAAGAAAAGTATTTTCACGCTGAAGTTGACAGAAGTAAGAAACCATTTACAACGGTAATGCCGCCACCGAATATCACCGGTAAGCTGCATATGGGACATGCTCTTGATAATACACTTCAGGATATCCTGATCCGTTACAAGAGAATGCAGGGATATAATGCACTGTGGATCCCGGGAACAGACCACGCTGCAATTTCAACAGAAGTAAAGGTTACAAACCAGTTAAAGGCAGAGGGAATTGATAAGAAAGAACTCGGAAGAGAAGGATTCCTTAAGAGAACCTGGCAGTGGAAAGAAGAGTACGCAGGAACCATCGAAGGTCAGCTGAAAAAGCTTGGTGTATCCTGTGACTGGGACAGAGAACGTTTCACCATGGATGAAGGATGCTCGAATGCGGTCAAAGAAGTATTCATTCGTCTTCACGAAAAAGGATTTATCTACAAAGGTTCCAGAATCATCAACTGGTGTCCGGTATGTAAGACTTCCCTTTCTGACGCAGAAGTTGAGCACGAGGAACAGGCAGGACATTTCTGGCACATCAAGTACCCGATCGTAGGAACAGACCGTTTCCTTGAGATCGCGACTACACGTCCGGAAACTCTGCTTGGAGATACAGCGATCGCCGTACACCCGGACGATGACAGGTACAAAGATATCGTAGGAAAGAATGTCATCCTTCCGTTAGTTGGAAGAGAGATCCCGATCGTGGCAGACGCTTACGTTGATAAAGAATTCGGAACAGGTGCGGTTAAGATCACACCGGCACATGACCCGAATGACTTTGAAGTAGGAAAGAGACATGATCTTCCGGAAATCAACATCCTGAATGATGATGCTACCATCGTAGAAGGATACGGAAGATATTCCGGAATGGACCGATACGAAGCAAGAAAAGCAATCGTAGAAGATCTGGAAAAAGAAGGATACCTTGTAAGCATCGAAGAACATGTACACAACGTTGGAACACATGACAGATGTAAGACAACCGTTGAACCGATGATCAAACCACAGTGGTTTGTTAAGATGGATGAGCTTGCCAAACCGGCGATCAATGCGATCAAGACCGGCGAATTAAAATTCGTACCGGAACGTTTCGGTAAGATCTACCTGAACTGGCTGGAAAATATCCGTGACTGGTGTATTTCACGTCAGATCTGGTGGGGACACAGAATCCCGGCTTACTATTGTGATGAATGTGGAGAAGTTGTTGTTGCACGCGAGATGCCGGAAAAATGCCCGCACTGCGGATGCACTCATCTGACACAGGATGAAGATACACTGGATACCTGGTTCAGTTCTGCACTGTGGCCGTTCTCAACACTTGGATGGCCGGAAGAGACAGAAGACCTCAAATATTTCTATCCGACAGATGTACTTGTAACCGGATATGACATTATTTTCTTCTGGGTAATCCGTATGGTATTCTCCGGATATGCACATACTGGAAAGGCACCATTCCATACTGTCCTGATCCACGGTCTTGTAAGAGACTCTCAGGGACGTAAGATGAGTAAATCTCTTGGAAATGGTATCGATCCGCTGGAAATCATTGACGAGTACGGTGCAGATGCACTCCGTCTGACTCTGATCACAGGAAATGCACCTGGAAATGATATGCGTTTCTACAACGAACGTGTAGAATCCAGCCGTAACTTTGCCAACAAGGTATGGAATGCTTCCAGATTTATCCTGATGAATATGGAAGACAAAGTCATTTCCAAACCGGACGAGGCAGATCTGGAAGTTACAGATAAGTGGATCTTATCAAAGTTAAATACACTTGCAAAAGATGTAACAGAAAACATGGACAAATTTGAACTTGGTATTGCCGTACAGAAGGTATACGACTTTATCTGGGACGAATTCTGTGACTGGTATATCGAGCTTGTAAAATACAGAATCTATCATTCAGACGAAAACTATAAGAGCGCAAATGCAGCACTCTGGACACTGAAGACGGTTCTTGGAAATGCGTTGAAAATGCTGCATCCATTTATGCCATTTGTAACAGAAGAAATCTACAGCGCACTGGTACCGGAGGAAAAATCTCTGATGATGTCAGACTGGCCGCAGTTTACCGAAGACTGGTGCTATGCAGACGCTGAAAATATAACAGATCATATGAAAGAAGTTATCCGCGGTGTCAGAAATGCGCGGGCAGAGATGAATGTACCGCCGAGCCGTAAAGCAAAGGTTTATGTAGTATGCGAAGATGAGAAGCTTTGTGAAGGATTCGAAGAGCTGACAACATGCGCATGCCCGCTTATGAGTGCTTCTGAACTTGCTATCCAGGCTGATAAGGCAGGTATTGCGGATGATGCCGTATCGATCGTAGTACCGGATGCTTCTGTATATGTACCACTGGAAGAGCTGATCGACTTCGAACAGGAAATCGAGCGTCTGACAAAAGAAGAAGAAAAGCTTACAAAAGAAATCAACCGTGCAAAGGGAATGCTTTCAAATGAAAAATTTGTCAGCAAAGCACCTCAGGCAAAGGTTGATGAAGAAAAAGCAAAGCTTGAAAAGTATACACAGATGATGGAACAGGTGAAAGAACGTCTGGAGGCTTTAAAGGCAGGAAGATAATCACTGCAGGAAAGTACTAAGGCATATTCTTTTTTAGCCAGATATACCGGCAGATGCAGCATAAACTGCGCCTGCCGGTACAGAAACACGTAAGGGGTTAAAAGACGATGAAGGAAATTCATTTTAAAAAGATTCAGTGGAAAAAACCGGATCTGAAAGGAAAATGGCAGAAGCTGAAGAATATGAAGCCAGGAGATATAAAGGCGCATTTAAAAAAGCAGCATGAGCGAAGACAGCAGATTCTTGAAAAGCGGCGTAACAGCAAATTCGCAAAAAAGATGGCACCGTACTATAAGATAATGAACCGGTTCTCTTTGCCGCTTCAGGCACTGTGGGCTTGTATCATTAACTTTATCATTGAAGCACTGTCCAGACATTCAGCAATTGCAGCTTGGCAGTATATGACAGGAACACCGCTGGTATTTTTGTACAATGCCGGAATGATTTTCGTTACACTTTTAATCGCTTATCTGGTGCGGCGCCGGGTGTTTACACGACTGATCATCAGTGCATTGTGGCTCTTTCTGGGCGTTGTCAACGGAGTGATGCTGGCAAAGCGTGTTACGCCGTTTAATGCACAGGATCTAAAGACATTTACAGAAGGACTGTCACTGTTTACAAATTATTTCTCGGTGGCAGAGCTTGTGATGATGGGAATTGGTGTCCCGGCACTGCTCATCTGGCTGGTTGCCATGTGGAGACGTGCCGGACAGTATGAAGGAAAGATGCACAGGATCCCGATGCTGATTATTGTTGTTGCAGCATTTTTTGGATATTCTGTACTGACAAATGTTGCTGTAGATAAGAGGATTATTTCTACTTACTTTGGAAACATTGCATTTGCTTATCAGGATTACGGACTTCCGTACTGTTTTTCAGCCAGCCTTTTTAATACAGGTATTTCAGAACCGAATGATTATAACAAAGACACGATCGAGAAGATCACGAATAATGGAGAGATGACAGAGAGCACATCAGACAATGGTGTGAGACCGAATGTCTTGTTTGTACAGCTGGAATCTTTCTTTGATCCTACCGAATATGAGGATCTGCAGATGTCAGAGGATCCGATTCCGAATCTGCGCAAGATGTTTGAAAATTATTCTTCCGGATATTTTAAGGTTCCTTCGGTGGGAGCCGGAACAGCCAATACAGAATTTGAAGTACTGACAGGTATGAACCTGCGTTATTTCGGACCGGGCGAGTATCCTTATAAGACAAAGCTTAAGAATCAGGTATGTGAAAGTGCAGCAACTGCATTTTCTGCATTCGGTTACGGAACCCATGCGCTTCACAATAACGGTGGTAATTTCTACAGCCGTGCGAAGGTATTTAACAATATTGGTTTTGACAGCTTTACAAGTAAAGAGTTTATGAATATTCTCCAGACAACAGAGAATGGATGGTCGAAGGACGATATTCTTCTGACGCACATCAAAGACGCTCTGGACTCTACCGAGCAGGAGGATTTTGTATTTACAGTCAGTGTACAGGGACATGGAAATTATCCGACAGAAAAGGTGATTGAGAATCCGAAGATCACCGTAACAGGAGCACCGACAGAAGAGAAGAACAATGCCTGGGAATATTACGTGAACCAGGTATATGAGATGGATCAGTTTGCCGGTAATCTGGTGAAAATGATGGAAGAACGCGGTGAGCCGACTGTGATCGTATTCTATGGTGACCATCTGCCGACAATGGGACTGGAAGCAAAGGATATGAAGAGCCGTTATCTGTACAATACAAATTATGTGATCTGGGACAATATCGGACTTCAGAAAGAGGATCGGAACATTCCGTCCTACCAGATCATGGCGGATGTGATGGACAGCCTGGGATTACATTCCGGTACGGTATTCAACTATCACCAGCAGAGACGCCAGACAAAGGATTATCTGAAGGATCTGGAGCTTTTACAGTATGATATTCTGTATGGAGACCAGTATGTATACAATGGTAAGCCACCGATCACAGAAGGCCATATGCAGATGGGGATCAAGGAGGTTACGCTCACGGATCTTGTAGAAAATCTGGATGAGACCTACAGCCTCTACGGGACAAACTTTACTAAATGGAGCAAGGTTTACATCAATGATGAAAAGCAGGAATCTACCTTCCTCAATAATACAAGGATCGAACTGCCGGACAGTAAGCTGAAGGATGGAGACATCATTACGGTCAGTCAGGTCGGATCAAGCAATACCATCTTCAGGACTTCAAGTGAATATATTTACACGGATGGAAAAATCCTGGAATATACAGATGAAGTAAAAGAACAGCTGAAGAAAGAAAAGGAACAGAAGAATTCTGCAAAGACGGACACCGATCAGAAGAAGACAGAAAATGCCGGACAGTCCGAAGAACAGCAGGATCAGAATAATAAAGAAGAAAAGAGCGGGCAGCAGTAGAGTTCCGCTTAAGAAAGACGGGAAAGATTGTGAAGTATGAAGAAGTAGTCCGGTATATAGAGGACATACCAAAATTTACAAAGAAGCATACGCTTTTGCATACCCGTGAATTTATGAAAAGATTGGGGAATCCCTGCCAGGGAAGAAAGGTTCTTCACGTGGCAGGGACGAACGGAAAGGGAAGCGTCTGCGCATATATGCAGGCGATTCTTCTTTTTGAGGGAAAGCGTGTTGGATTTTTTACATCGCCGCATCTGGTAAAGCTCAACGAGCGGATCCGGATCAATGGAAAAGATATTGACGATGATACCTTCTGCAGGATTTTTGCAAAGGTGCAGCAGGTGGCAGAAGAACTGGAAAAGGAAGGACTGGAACATCCTTCTTATTTTGAATTCCTGTATGGAATGGGGATGCTTGCATTTGAAGAAAGTGATGCAGAGTATATTGTACTGGAGACAGGACTTGGTGGAAGGCTGGATGCGACTAATTCATTCGAGCATCCGTTCCTGAGTGTGATCACATCGATCGGACTGGATCACACAGAGATTCTTGGGGATACGATTGAAAAGATCGCGGGAGAAAAGGCCGGAATCATTAAAAAAGGCGTACCGGTATTTTTTGACGGCTCTGATGAAAGAAGCAGTCGGGTTATAGAAGAAACTGCCGAAAATCTGGAAGCACCGTGGTATAAAATGGAAAAAGATGCGTTGAAAATTCAAGAAATTACAGACAAACATATTGCTTTTTCTATTTTGGATGAGTATGATAATAATACCGTATGGCAGGTGGCGAGCACCGGAATCTATCAGGTGATGAACGCAGCACTGGCAATCCGGGCGATGAGATATACATTTGGCGACAAGGCAGAGATCTGCAAATGGCAGAAGGTGGTCGCATCTGTTAAATGGCAGGGCAGAATGGAAGAAGTTCTTCCCGGAGTTATCTTTGACGGGGCGCATAATCTTGCGGCAATCCGTGAATTTACAAAGAGTATCCGGTTCCAAAGAGAGACGGAAGGAGAAATCCATCCACTGGTAATCCTTTTTTCAGCCGTTGCAGATAAGGATTACAGCCATATGATCGAGCTTCTATGCAGAGAATCGAAAGCAGATGCCTATGTCATTTCCAAAGTAGACAATAAAAGGGGAGCGCAGGCAGATACACTTGCCGCGCTGTTCCGGAAGTATACAGACAGACCGGTCTATCGGGAGGACACGCTTGCTGATGCATTTACACGTGCACTGAATGAAAAGGGCAGCGAAGGGAAACTTTACTGTCTGGGGTCGCTCTATCTGGTAGGGGAGTTAAAAGAACTGATAGGAGGACAAGATGCTTAATTTTGAAGAAGAACTTAAGAAGTTCAAACCAAGTCTGGAAGTAGAAGATATCGAGAATGCAGTATATCAGGAGGATCTGTCTGATATGACAGATATCTTAAGAGAGATGATGGATCAGAAAAAATAGGGGAGATTTTGATGGACTATAAGCAGAAACTCGAGTACCAGTCGAACTACTGGTACAATGATGGACTGAAGAAAGCGCAGATCCGGGATCTGTCCGGGGCAATTGTGTCGTTAAAAAGAAGTTTGCAGTTTAACAGAGAAAATATCACAGCGAGGAATCTTCTCGGACTTGTCTATTATGGACGTGGAGAAGTAGCGGAGGCTCTTGTAGAGTGGATCATCAGTAAAAACTTCAGGGCTTCCGAGAATATTGCCAGCTACTATATCAGTAAGGTCCAGGACAATCCAAGTGAGCTGGAGAAGGTGAATCAGGCAGTTCACAAATACAACCAGTGTCTTGGATACTGCAGACAGAATGGAGAAGATCTTGCGATCATCCAGCTGAAAAAGGTGGTTGTGGCACATCCGTCTTTCCTGAAGGCATATCAGCTTCTGGCATTGCTTTATATGCATTCCGGACAGTATTCCAAAGCAAGACAGAGCCTGAAGACAGCACTCAAGCTGGATGTGACGAATGATATTACGCTTCGGTATATGCATGAGCTGAACCGTCAGCGGAACCGGCAGGTTGCACATATTAAAGAGGAAAAGCATGGCAGACAATCGGTTGTCACATACAATCTGGGAAATGAGACGATCATTCAGCCTGCAGCAACACTGCGAGACAATGCGGCAGTGATGACCGTTGTCAATATTCTGATCGGTATGGTGGTTGGAGCGGCAGTGGTGTGGTTTCTGATCGCTCCGGCGGTAAACCAGACAAAGTCGTCTACAAAAAACCGGAATGTTATTGCACTAAGCGAGCAGATCGCTTCACAGAAGACGCAGATCCAGACGCTTAAGGATGAACTGGAAGGATACCGTAACAGCAGTGATGAGGTAGAATCGGCAAAGCAGACCGCCGCATCCACACAGGACAGCTATGATGCCCTGATCAAGGTATATCAGCAGTATTATGGTGGAACAACGAGCAATGCGGATATGGCAGATACGCTGCTTGGACTGAACAGGGATTCGCTGGGAGAAGAGGGACAGAAAATCTATGATTCAATCTCAGGTTCCTTGTTCCCGCGAGTATGTGTGAGCCTGTATTCGACTGCGCAGTATGAAGTGCAGAGTGGGAATTACGATGATGCCATTTCGGATCTTGAAAAGATCCAGAAGATGGATGACTCTTATAGTGACGGTGGTGTGTACAAGCTTCTTGGAGACGCGTATGCCGGCAAAGGTGATACGGACAATGCAAAGAGCAATTACGAAAAAGCCGCGACCGATTATCCGGGAACACAGGCAGCATATTCGGCACAGAGCGCACTGGATGCAATGGGATCAGATAGAACTTCGGAGAATACTTCCGGAGGAACAGGTACCCAGGGACAATAAATGAGGATTGCAAGAGTGCAAAGCACGTAGCAATCTGGTATCAAAGGGGCAAAATACCTTTTGACCCAACATCATAAAATATAGAAAGCACAAAAGAGAAGGTAGCGAAAAAAGGCGTTACTTTCTCTTTTTTTGTTATAAATCCTGTATTTTAAGCTGTGGAGACAAATGATACAAAAAAGTGTGATGACATTCAAGCTGTGCAACACGTTCTTTTGTATCATTTATCCATCAAGGTTATTGGCGTATTTGTATAAATAAAAAAGACAGAAAGGGGTTTAATCAAAAATGCAGTATCAGATCAAAGAAAATTGTCTTACGATTTTTCTTCCGGCGGAGGTGGACCATCACAATGCGGAGGAGATCAAACGGGAGGCGGATAAGGTGATCGAGGAGCAACATATCAAATATGTGATCTTTGATTTTGGAAGGACGAATTTTATGGACAGTTCCGGGATTGGAGTGATCATGGGACGGTACCGGCATATCTTTCTTCTTGGCGGGGAAGTATGGGCGATACATACAAGTGAACGGATGCGGCAGATTCTGAATATGTCCGGCGTGACGAAGATCATACAGATTTATGAGGAGGGAATGATGTAATGGAATATTTTAACGAGATGGAAGTAGTATTTGACAGCAGATCGGAGAATGAGGGATTTGCAAGGGTGGCAGTGGCTGCATTTATGACACAGATGGATCCGGTTCTGGAGGAAGTGGCAGACGTGAAGACAGCGGTTTCCGAGGCAGTGACGAACAGCATCATCCATGGATATGAGGGACGGACATCCGGAAAGATTACGGTCTGGTGCGGGATTGAAAAAGATAGGAAGACCATTCTGGTCACAGTGAAGGATCAGGGCGTCGGTATCGAAAACGTGGAGCAGGCGATGGAGCCACTCTATACGACCAGGCCGGATATGGACCGGTCCGGGATGGGATTTGCATTTATGGAGGCATTTATGGATGAAGTACAGGTGGAATCTGTGCCTGGAAAAGGGACTACGGTTTGGATGAAGAAAACGACAGGAGGGGAAAAGAAGGAAGCTGTATGGACCACACAATCGCATTGATCAGACGGGCTCACGAAGGGGATGAAAATGCGAGGGCACAGCTTGTGGAGGAAAACACCGGTCTGATCTGGTGTGTTGTGAAACGGTTTTACGGACGGGGCACAGAGGCAGAGGATTTATTTCAGATCGGAAGCATCGGGCTTTTAAAAGCGATCGATAAGTTTGATCTGGGCTATGATGTGAAATTTTCTACCTATGCAGTTCCAATAGAGTAAGATAAAGGAAACGACCGGAATAGCCTTAAAATAAGGGATTTCTGATAAAGGCATTAGATTAAAAATCAGTGCTGTCAGATAAACATTTCGATATCTTATGTTGAAATAGCAGTGTAGATAAGATATTGAAAACAATTCGGAATTGTTTCTGATAGAAACCTTCTTGAATGAGATGATGAGCATTCAAAGGAGGTTTTTTTATGGCAAGAATTATGACAAGAAGAAAAGCCATACCCAAAGCAATTGAATTACTACAATGTCTGCCACAGACGGAGGAAGTTGTGGAAGTGATACAGGCATTAAAAAAATATGCCTCCACCCCATTGGATAGATGGGATGTAGCCAGTGTATATGAAGCACTGGATGAATGGACAGAATCGCATGGTGGAGTCCCGCCGAAAATAAAAGAGTGTGACAGTCATAAGGAATTGCCAAGTCATATGGTCTTTGAAAAGCTTTTTGGAAAAACAGCAAAAGAGTTTCTGAACGATTATTATGGAGAAATCGAATATGTAAGGATTGGACGTCATGGAACAAAATGTGTTGATGATCAATATGATTTTCTGGAATTATTCAGAAATGAATTTGAACGAATACAACCGGCAACATCAAAAATATATGATGCTTGTAGAAATCCAGAAACGCCATCATGGGGAACAATCGCAAGAAGGTGTAAAGTATCTTCCTGGTCAGAGCTGGTTACGCTGTCTGGTGTAGAGGCGAATTGCATCAGAAGAAGATATGACACATATAATATTAGAAATAAGTTGAGTGTTTCACAAAAATCAAATGTGGAAACAAATCTGACAGTACACGAACAGAAAGAAGAAAAAGAACGATTTGAGGCATTGTTGATAAAGACACATGATTTAACATTGCAGGCTGAGAAGCAGGAAAAGGCAGAAAAAGCAGTTTCAAAACATACATTACGAATTGGGAGGAAATAGAGATGGCAAAAGTTATAGCAATAGTCAATCAAAAAGGCGGTGTCGCAAAGTCAACTTCGTGTGTGAATTTAGGAATTGGACTCGTTAAAAAAGGATATAAAGTTCTGGCAATAGATTTCGATCCACAAGGAAGCTTAACAGAGAGTCTTGGTTATCAGAATCCAGATGAATTGGAAATAACTGTAGCAACAATTCTTCATTGTGAGATGAACGGTCTTGAATTACCAGAAAGTTATGGAATTCTTCACCACGAAGAGGGATTGGACATTCTTCCGGCAAATATTGAACTTTCTGGGGTAGAAGTCAGCCTGGTAAATGTTATGAGCAGAGAATATGTGTTAAAACAGTTTATCAAGTTAATTTCGCCGGAATATGATTACATCCTGATTGATAATATGCCATCGTTAGGAATGCTCACTGTAAATGCACTTGCAGCAGCTGATTCGGTTATCATCCCGGTTATGGCACATTATCTTCCGGTTAAAGGTCTCGAACAGTTGATGCAGACAATATATAAAGTCAGGAAGCAGATAAATCGAAAACTTCAAATTGACGGAATCTTACTTACCATGGTGGATCGCAGAACAAATTTTTCAAAAGAGATTATAGAATTACTTCATGATAATTATGGTGAATATATCCATATTTTTGAGACTGCAATTCCGTTTTCTATAAGAGCTGCAGAGACGAGTGCTGAGGGAGTAAGTATTTATAAACATGATCCCAAAGGACGTGTTGCCGAAGCATATAAGAAACTGGTAGAGGAGGTGATTGATGATGGCAGTGAAAGAGAGTAGTGCTTCAAAGATAAAATTTAAAGGTGTAGATGCACTGTTTGGATTGTCAGAGGAGCAGGAGTGTGTGCGAGAAATTCCACTGGACGAGCTGGATACATTCAAGAACCATCCGTTTAAAGTATTCAGGGATGACAAAATGGAGGAAATGATTGAAAGTATTTCAGAATATGGAGTTCTTGTGCCAGGAATTGCAAGACCTTCAAATTCTGGGGAAAAGGATTATGAATTAGTAGTGGGGCACAGAAGAAAATATGCTTGCAAAGAATTGGGATTGAAAACAATGCCGGTTATTATCAGAGATATGTCTGATGATGAAGCAACTGTAGTTATGGTCGATTCCAATATTCAAAGAGAAAACTTGCTGTATAGTGAGAAAGCATTTGCATACCGCATGAAGTATGAAGCACTGAAACGTCAAGGCAGAAGAACAGATCTAACTTTGGTCCAAGTTGAACCAAAGTTAAAAAAAAGATGGGCAGCTGAGATGGTAGGTACAGAAGTCGGGGAAACAATGAGTACAATCAAACGATATATACGATTGACCTATTTGTCGAATTATTTGCTGGAGTTTGTAGACAAAAATGAATTGCCATTCACCGTTGCAGTAGATCTATCGTATTTAAAAAGCAATGAGCAGTCGTTACTGTTGGCGTTCATAGGAACAACAAAGAAAATGCCTAATGGATCTCAGGCAAAAAAATTGAAAGAACTTAGCCAGCAAAAAGAATTGACTGGAGAAGATATTGAGAAAATTCTTAGAGGAGAAGTAAAAGTGAATTACCAGAAAATCAGCTTTTCAGAAAAGCAACTGCAAAAATATTTTCCACCAGATTATAAGAAAGAACAAATTGAAAAAATTATATTTCAGTTATTAGATTCGTGGAAGGCACAAACAGAACAAAGGGGATGATAGAATGGAATATGATAAGCAAATAAGATATAATGATAGCCAGATGGAAAGATATCAGGCATATATTTCTAAAGTACAGAAGATAAACAGGTTGGATAAGAGGACAAAAGAAATGACGATTGGAGATGTAATTAAAAAATCAATTCTGCCACTGGCATTTATGGTATTCTGGTTTTGGATGACAAAAACAATTATGAAAGTCAGCGGGCAGACGGATTGGTTCTGGTGGATATTTATTGCCGGATTACCATTTGGAATACATAAAATGCGGCTGATTCTAATCCCTAGAGGAATGGATACCACAGCAACACTTGGAATGGCTGCATTAAGTGTCATCATTGGAGCTTTGATTGGATGTATCATGATTCCAGTGTATGTAATCCGTGCGGTATACGTTTTCTTACGATATAT
>ERZ894220.134-NODE-134-length-90007-cov-16.4599_pt1 | contig 90007 bp, 82 predicted proteins | sample MGYA00380292_ERZ894220 | MGnify/ENA primary metagenome ERZ894220 (study PRJEB32331, sample SAMN06328446) | human gut metagenome | biome: human gut microbiome; feature: stool | host: Homo sapiens | collected 2014-12-05 ... | reverse complement strand
CTGTCAAAATCAAACGAGTATCCGGCGGAGACCATTAAGCTTGTGAAGGCACTCTTAAACTATGGAACCGCAGCGCAGAACTTCTTTAAATATAACACTGATAAGCCGGCAAATGCTGGTTTGAGCGATACAGATAAAGCTGTAGCAGCGGCTGGTTTTGAGGAATATAAGGCTGTTATTAAAACGGATAGTGCAAATGGTCAGAGTAATGGACTGACATATTACGGAAGCTCTCTGATATGTAAGTCTGAGATGACAGTAAGACATTATTTTATGGTGAACGAAGGCTATGATATAAACAATTACAAGTTCAGCTATGTTAATGCAGATGGCAATGAAGTCAGTCTGACACCTAAAAGGGCTTCAGATGGGGTGTATTGTGTAGATATAAACGGAATAATGGCACGCAACCTGAATTGTAATTATGCATGCAAAGTCATCGAAAAGAATAAGGGCTGTATTTTAGAGCTGGACTATGGTCCGTTCAGCTATTCACAGAAGGTCATTGATAGCGGAAATTCATCTGAGGAATTAAAAAATCTGGTGAATGCGCTATATTGGTATTGGTATTATGGATATAGAAATTAAAAAGACTGCATAATTAAAACCACCACAGAATTTAACGCTTTAACTAATCTAAATTCCTGCGGTGGTTTCTTTTGTGCTTATCTGCTTAACAGGCTTATCGTTTGTTGTGCATCATGTTCGATAAGTAGATCTATTATAATATGATCACATGAAATAATCAATGAAATAGAAAGAAATGATACACAAACCCAATAATTGTTAATTAAATTATTGCAACACGCATAATAAAATAGTAATATGGGACTATAAGTTATCAATAAACTGAAACAATGCAATGCTGTTTTATAATGGCAGAAGTCGGGAGGAACAACGTATGAACAAAAGACTAATTAGCCTTGTTTTAACATTCATTATGTTGATTACAGTGGTTCCATCAACTATTGTAGAGGCAAGTGAAGTAACGACAATGGAAAGCGTCAAAGCTTCGAGCAACCAATCAGAGGTCACGAAACCGGAGGAAAATACTATCTATGCGGTGAATCCACTGTATGAGGATGTTATCAGCATTGATGATTTAAAGAGGAAGCTTGACTCCGAAAGCTCAGATAAGGAGTCTGCAGATGGCGAGCAGCTCTTTGGGTCATCCACAGGACAGTATTTTTCGGATTATGACAGTGCCGTTTCATATCTCAGAAAGCAGATGGTTAGCAGAGAAACGGAAATAACCTTGAATTTCCCTGCATCCTGGTTTACTTCACACAAAGATGGGCTATATTGGGATTTATTATATGATGCAATGAAGTGCGACGATAGCTCTACCGGACAGGAGGGGGATGCACTTTTGTATGGATATGCAGGCTGTAATGTTTCATACAGTACTGCAGGATATATAAAATATACCATGGCATATCATTCTAATGCGGAACAGGAGGCAAAGCTGACAGAGGCTGTGGCTGAGGCAATGACAACACTGCAGCTTAATGGTCTCAGCGAAGCCAAAAAGATTACAAAGATTCATGATTATATCTGCAATCATGTCGATTATGCATACAATTCAACCGAGGAGCAGATATATACAGCTTATGGCGCTCTTTGCACCGGAAAAGCTGTCTGTCAGGGATATGCTGTGCTTTTCTACAGACTGTGCAAGGAAGCAGGGCTGTCGGTCAGAATTATCAGCGGTACCGGAAATGGAGGACCGCATGCGTGGAACATAGTGCGAATCGGCAGCAAATACTATAACGTGGACTGTACCTGGGATGGACAGGATACAGCCACCTATAATGAGTTTCTGTTGAAATCAGAAGCTGACTTTAGTGATCATACCCGCGAATCGTGGCCGGTGGCAGGCAGTCATTGTCTGGATTATACGTCTGCTGAGTTTAACGCGCAGTATCCTATGACTGAAAAATCCTGGGATGAGTCGACTACATATGCGCATAGCGAGGAGAACTCGTCAGGTGCTGTGACACTAAAAGCAGAATGGAATGATCCTGTACTGGGACAGCCGACCATATTCCATGTGTCTGCAACAGGCGGATCAGGAAACTATAAATTCAGAATGGATGCACCGAGCTATTCGAGCCCAAATCAATGGGCATTCGAATCAGTAGCGGATCCAAGCCGCGGTGAGTGGATGAATTATACATCAGAGTGTGCTTCAAACGATTATACATTTACCATGACTGCTACCGGTACCTATAACTTTAGGTTTTATGTGATGGATACAGCAGCAGAGGTAACTTACTTGCGAGTGAATTTTAATATAAGCGTATCGGATGATAAATACCCGAGTGTTGACTCGATTGTCCGGTCTGCAGTAGTTGAGTGCAACAGCAAGACGGATGGCTCAGAGTATGCAAAAGCCCTTTGGCTGCATGACTGGCTGCTTGACCAGCTTGAGTATGATAAAACCCTGAAATGGTCTTCGGCTGAGAGTGCGCTGACCAGAGGGCTTGGCACCTGTCAGTCGTATGAGAGTGCATATGCAAAGCTCCTTACTGCAGCAGGAATAGAAAACAGCGAGACAAGGGATACCTATGAGAGACACACCTGGAATGCCATGAAGCTGGACGGACAGTGGTATCAGACGGACTGCACCTGGGATGACAGCAGCGATAACTGGTATAGCTTTGACCAGAGACATTTGTATTTTGGGCTGACGGATGAGCTGATGGCCATAGCACATCCGGGCCATAGCAAAATTTATACCACAGACACGTATGCAACGCGTTCAACAAGCCTTGCCGACAATTATTTTGTAAGGACAGGAGATGCCGCAAAGTGGGCAAAAGCTTACTCAGACAGGATTCAGAAAAATCTGGACGCAGGAAAGACAGAGTTTGAAATAGCAGCGGACAATGCTTCTTATCCACCGAGTATTTCAGGTATTCAAAATGGTATTATAGCGTATGCGATAAATCAAATGACATGGACTACAGACAAAGCAGCGGTAACATTAAATGCAACAGGAAGTGCAAATAGCTTTACATTTACAGCCGAATACGCTTCGGAGAGTCCTGCGGTCAGCTTGTATGGCAGAAGCATAACCCTTAAAGACAACATCGATGTAAACTATTACATGGAAATGTCTGATTCGGTGTTTGAGCATGATGCTTATCTGGAATTTAAAATCGGTGGTCAGACATATAAGCTTACTGCGAGTGATGCCGCTGAGGTAAATGAGAACGGTAAAACTTTATACAAGTTCTCATGTCCAGTGAATGCGGCACAGATGTCTGATATTATCGAGACAAGAATAGTGATTGATAACAAGACCGAGGAAGAGTATTTATACAGTGTAAAAGAATATGCCACCGAGCTCCTGTCAAAATCAAACGAGTATCCGGCGGAGACCATTAAGCTTGTGAAGGCACTCTTAAACTATGGAACCGCAGCGCAGAACTTCTTTAAATATAACACTGATAAGCCGGCAAATGCTGGTTTGAGCGATACAGATAAAGCTGTAGCAGCGGCTGGTTTTGAGGAATATAAGGCTGTTATTAAAACGGATAGTGCAAATGGTCAGAGTAATGGACTGACATATTACGGAAGCTCTCTGATATGTAAGTCTGAGATGACAGTAAGACATTATTTTATGGTGAACGAAGGCTATGATATAAACAATTACAAGTTCAGCTATGTTAATGCAGATGGCAATGAAGTCAGTCTGACACCTAAAAGGGCTTCAGATGGGGTGTATTGTGTAGATATAAACGGAATAATGGCACGCAACCTGAATTGTAATTATGCATGCAAAGTCATCGAAAAGAATAAGGGCTGTATTTTAGAGCTGGACTATGGTCCGTTCAGCTATTCACAGAAGGTCATTGATAGCGGAAATTCATCTGAGGAATTAAAAAATCTGGTGAATGCGCTATATTGGTATTGGTATTATGGATATAGAAATTAAAAAGACTGCATAATTAAAACCACCGCAGAATTTAACGCTTTAACTAAGCTAAATTCCTGCGGTGGTTTCTTTTGTGCTTATCTGCTTACAATGCTACTTGTAAATTTTATATAGAAAGAGTACTATAGTTTTAGAAGGTTATATACTCTTTTACATTAGGACACTACTGTTCGGGTGAAGGGTAGTGTCCATTTTTTATAAATAAGGAAATTTATATATTCGAGGATAAACTTTATGCAGAAACAGCAGGAAAAAATAGAAACAATGAGGAATCACTTGAATTGCACAAAGTGCAGGTTGAGTGATTTTTTGATATCTTGGCATAAAATACGTTAAAATGAGATAAAATCACATTTAAAGGTTGATTTATTTTAAAAACGCTATATAATAATAAATAGAAAAGAAGGTGAGGTAGCAATCATGTTAATTCAGTTTAATTTTAAAAATTTCAAATCTTTTAGAGAAGAGGCTACTTTGGATTTGTCTGCAGCAAAGATGACAGAGTTTTCAGACAGGGTTGTGTCTATTGGTAGCGAGAAGATTTTGCCGGTTGCTGCCATTTATGGTGCAAACGCAAGCGGAAAGTCTAATATATACAACGCTTTTGAATATATGTCTGATTATGTTGCAGATTCATTTAAGTACGGTGATGAAGTGGAAAAGTTTGAGCATTTCAGACCAACTCCATTTTTGTTTGATTCCACATCGGCAAATGCAGAGTCTAGTTTTGAAGTGTATTTTACATTGCCGGGAGATAAGACTGAAAAGACTTATAATTATGGGTTCTGTATTGATAAAGAAGGTGTGACAGAAGAATGGTTGAATTCTAAGGCAAAGACTGCAAGAAAGTACAGTACAGTTTTTTACCGTAATGCAGATGAGTTAGATTTGTCCGGATTTCTGAAAAAAAGCAGAGATAATATTCAGGTGGCTTTGGAAAAGCAGGTTCTCATTGTGTCTTTGGGAGCAAAGCTGAAGATTGGTAAGTGTAAAGCAATCAGAGATTGGTTCCTTTCAAATGAGTTTGCGGATTTTGGTGACCCATTTACAAACTTCTTTATGTCCCGCAGATTGCCTAAGGGATTTGTGAGCGACAAGAATGTTCAGCAGAAGGTTGTAGAGTATTTTGCTTCCTTTGATGAGCATATCAGAGATTTTCGAATCGAAAAGGTTCCGCAGGAGGGCGATTCTAAAGAAGAAAAGTATAAGATTAATGCACTGCATAAGATGATTGGTTCGGATGAAATGGCGGAGCTTCCGTTGGAGTTAGAATCAGCAGGTACATTGAAGATGTTTGCTTTATATCCGGAATTGCAGGAAGTACTGGAGAATGGCAGTGTATTCTTTATTGATGAATTAAATGCCCGTCTACATCCGTTACTTGTAAGAAACTTCTTGCTTACCTTCCTAAATCCAGAGATAAATATTAACCATGCTCAGCTTGTGTTTACAACTCACGATACATGGCAGCTGTCTAACAAACTTTTGCGTCGTGATGAAATTTGGTTTGTAGAGAAGGATGAAGAGGGTATTTCTACACTGTACTCATTGGCAGATTTCGTAGACGAGGATGGTACTCGTATCCGTAAGGACGAAAACTATGAGAAAAATTATCTGATAGGAAAGTATGGTGCAATTCCTACCTTAAAGAGTATTGATATTTTTAAGGGAGAGGGGTGGCCGGAGGACATTGGTTTAGCATCGACCGGAGTGTAACGGAGAGATTAGGATGGCGAAAAAGGACAGAACAGGTAACAGAAAAATTCGTGAGCAGAGAAAACAATTCAAGGTACCGGAATTAGGTTACTATTTGATTGTTACGGACACAGAAGCTACAGAGCGATGTTTCTTTACAGGACTCCATCAGGCTTTGCCGGAGGATGTGAGAAACAAGCTCCTAATAAAGGTGGTAGAGACAAAAACTCGTGCCATGATTGATAAATGTCTGGAACTTACTGCTTACGATGCACAATATCGCATCCCTTGGATTGTATTTGACAGAGATCAAGTGCAGGGATTTGACGAGATTATTGCAGAGGCAGTGAGTAAAGGAATACAGGTAGGATGGTCTAATCCGTGTTTTGAAATATGGATGTATGCTTACTTTGGTTCCATGCCAGCAATCCAAGATTCATGGGCATGTTGTTCAGATTTTGGACGAGTTTATGAAACTAAGACAGGACAGAAGTATTCCAAGGCTGATGAGCAGATGTATAGAAAACTCTGTAAAGCCGGTGATGAGGAAAAGGCAATTCAGATAGCACAGCAGAAGCTGGAGCAGTGTAAAAGAGAAGGTAAAACAAAGCCATCAGAGATGTGTCCTTGTACGATGGTACATGAGCTGGTGGGAGAGATTAAAGCAAAGATAAGATGAAGGAGTTTTGATGGTGATAGAAGAAAAAGATAAAGACAGTGGAATAGTTCTTCTTAAGTTAAGTTTATATTGTATATCGTTGTGGATACTTATGTTTATGTTAATTGTGCTAAAGATAGATGTATCTATGATAGATGAAAAAAATGGGTTGAATACCTTGAAGGAATTTCTTTGCGCAAATATATTTTCATGGGTTTGTATATGCATTATTCTTGTAGGTCTAATGGGGTATGTTTATTTTAAGGACTATTTAAAAAATGCAAAAAGACTTCCGGTTGAGATTGAAGAGTGTGAGAGTGTTAATTATGAGAATTTATCATTTTTAGCAACGTATGTAATACCATTGGTGTGCTTTCCCATGGAAACAGATAGAGAAATATTCGTATTATTTGCTGTAATAACTATTATTGGTTGTATATTTGTTAAAACAAATTTGTATTACACCAATCCATCGCTTGTGTTGATGGGATTCAACGTGTATTCTGTAAAGTGTAAAAATGGGGGTGCCTTTAAAAATGGGATAGTAATCGTCAAGGGAAAGTTGAAGGTGAAAGATATTATAAAATATATGAGTTTGAGTGATAATGTTTACTTTGTAAGGAGGATAAAATAATGTACATAGCAGAAGTAAAAGAAAAAGTGGAAAAAATTCTGGAACAGAGGAATGGTATAGAGATTTATTTTGTATTAAAAAAGAATGAATCAAGAATTATAAAGTCTGTTAATATTGCGGATGAATTGGATAGAAGTGACACAACATCTGAAGAAATGTTAAATGGATTTGCTACAGTAGTTGCAACTATTTTTAATTCTTATAATGATTCGGATGAAGTGTTAAAACTTTCGTCTGCTGATGAAAGAAAAAATGCACTGTACTATTATGACTTGGATGAATTGCCAGAAGAAATGGAAATGATGAAGAATGTGAATTTAAATAGTAATGAACTGGGAGTATTTAATTTTACAGAAGACTCATTAGATGAGATAGTAGCATTTATTACGGTTATAGGAAATGCTGAGCATAGAATTATTTTATATAAACAACAGTATCCTATTTCACTTTTGAAAAGAGATAAATATATGCTTACACCTGTACCACATAAAAATAGATTAAAAAAGGTGGAGTCAGATATTCTTAGAGTGGATTTTAATTTTCAGTTTTGCCTTTTAGATGATATTATTTATGTTTCGGATATAGACAAAATGGAAAAGATATGTTCATTTCATACATTAATTACTAATGAAGCAAGGAAAAGCATAGAAAAAATATCTTCGGTGGATATCTTAGAAAATGTGGAGGTATTAGAAGATGAATTAGATAATGTTACTTTTGCTAGAAAGTTAACAAGAATATATAAGGATTCAAAAGTATTAGGAGTAGTTCCAAATAAAATAATTGTGGAATTTACTAAAAAACACAGCTATTTTCAGAAGAATCCAATAAAATCGAATGGAGAAAAGTTTGTTTTAGATACATAGAAATCTAAAGAAGCTTTTATAAAATTAATGAATGATGATTTTTTGAAATCTGAACTGACAAATTATGAGTATGAATCATTAGCGAAGAATAATACACAAATTGGTTCGTAGATTTTGAGGTCAGGCACCATCTCATTGAAAAGGATACAAAAATCATGAGAACACCAAGAGTTCATGTTTTTAGTAGAAAAGAGAAGGTATGCTTATGAGAAAAAGTAACATTTGTTATAGAAATTTCCTGGAAGATAGGCTTATTATTTTTGAAGAGTTAATGTTGCAAGGAAAATTGGAATGGTGGTAAAATGGCAAATACTACAGAACGAATTGGAGTTTCATATTGTTCATTAAGAGCTGCAAAGATGGGGTGGATGTTTAGAGAGCAACCTATTGATGATATTGGTATTGATGCACATATGGAACGTACTGATAAAGATGGAAAAGTTCAGCAGCTTTTAGCATTGCAAATCAAAAGTGGTGAAAGCTATTTTGAGGAAAACAAAGGGGACTATATTGTATTTCGCGATATAGATGATAGACAGTATAATTACTGGACAACAAATACATTGCCATGTATTGTTGTGCTCTATAATCCTAAGAATGATATGTGCATTTGGCAAAAGCTTACTGCGAAGACTATCAAAAAAACATGTGGCGGAACGGGAAAAGGATACTATGTCCATGTACCTGTTAATCAAGAGTTTCTGAATGAGATGTCTAACACGCTTTTACTTACCTTTACAAATCTTCCTGAGCATATGACCAACTACAATTTTTTGCTTTCTCAAAAGAAATTTATGCAGATAATTAAAGCTGGAGGAATAGTTAAACTGCATTCTAAGGAATGGGTTAATAAATGTAGCGGTAGAGGAGAAACAGAACTGATTGTAGATGATGGTAATACCATAAAGACATATTCTTATCCATATTGGTTTCCATATACTTTATATACAGATGTATTTCCGAGATTGTTTCCATGGGCAAATTTTTCTGTAGATAAAGATTTTTATGAGGAAACGGATGAGGCTTTGTGGAGAGAACTTAATTGCTATTACGATAAAGAAGATGATGAGTGGGTTGTAGTCGGTGATTCATTTGAAGAATTTCGTGAGTCACTTGATCCTATGCGATACATAGATCATGTAGGAGAAGTGGCAGAGTATATGTTTACTTTAAGCCTGAATGAATTGGGAGAATCATTTTTAAAGATTGATAAGTTTGTATCGCAACCACATCCTTATTCAAGGACTAGACCAAATGGAAAGGAAATTTGAGATGAAAAAATATCATTGAATACTTTTGAACAGAAGATGGACTTTGCTGGAAAAGATTATCAGTTAGATCCCACAGAAGAATATGTAATTAATCTGGAAGAAGAACTTTCATTTCAGTTAGCGATAATGAGCTCTTTTCAGAATATAGGGACACCACCTGCATTAAAGAATTATCATTCCTGGTTGTATAAGAATAATTTTAGTTATGAAATGCCTAATCCAACGAACGAGATTGTTGCACCATTTTATGGGATTGGTCCTCTTTGGAAAACGGAGTATTCTCAAGGTGTTGTTGTTAAGGCAGAAGATGACGATGATTATTACATAGTGATGGAATGCAGTAGTAAAAATAAAGGGTATAAGCATACCAAAGTAATTCTTACGATGGGTGGGTGCATATAAGAATTTGAATTATTGGAATCAACTTATATTTGAAATTGAGGAGACAAGCATAAATGAGTGATGATCCATTAGGAACAATTATGACGGCATCGGTTACAAGTGCTATTTATGAGGTGGTTTTGACCCTCACAACAGAGCATTTGTTTATCCAGAGCTTGAAAATCAAATTATTGATATTTTGAGCAGGCTATGAGGAACTCAAATTATATCATGATACATATGGCAATCTGGATATTAAGGCAAACTATGTCAGTACATTCGGATTTAATCTTGGTAAATGGGGCAGCCAAAAGAGAGTATTAGTCAAAAAGCATGGTATAGATGCGACTGAATAGATGATGTAATTGTTGCAATTAAGAGAACATATCGTTATATTTGCAAATCATATGGATGGGAGAAAAAAGAATTAAGTTCGTGAAATATATATAATAAAACTTGGACTAGAGGTACAAGAAATGGAAAACTATATGAGAAAACATTCTATATACCGGCTATGAGGCATTTACGTTCAAACGTGGAAAAGTAAAGATTTATGGTCAAAAATAATGTGTTAATGATGAATAATACGTTTTGTGTTGACATGATGATTTTTGAAATCTTGTGAGATGTGACGTGTTTATACGAAAATTGATGATGTGAAATCTATTACACACTAATATTTATGACTTTATGTTATAATTGTCATAAATATTAGTGAAAGGATAGTTAGAGAATGAATATAAAAGTCTTAGGAAAAAATATTGTATATTTACGAAAAAAGAATGATATCACACAGCTTATTCTAGCAGAGAAAATTGGCATTTCAAGAAAACAATTACATAATTATGAAAGAGCTAAAGTTAAAAATCCAACGTGTTTTGTACTATCACAAATTGCAATGATATTTAATATTCAACAAGAATTATTGGATAGAAATGACTTGGAATTAGTTGAAAGAAACGGAGGTAATATTTCTGATGGCAATTAGTGAAGAAATAAAGAAACGTATTTATAGTGTGTTGAGTGATGGAAAAGTACATTATACTGAGGAGATTAGAAAAAAATGTGTAGATGATGGAATTCTTAAGGAGGATGAAGTAGGAAAAATTAGAGGGGTTGTATACTATCTAAAAAAAAGGGATTCAAGGATAAAATCAGAAGGTCGAGGAAAATATAGACTGGTTGATGATGTTCAAGATAATACGATGACAAATGATGATTTACAAAATGCAATTGAGACTATTGAAAATTGTATGGACGAATGGAGAAGTATTAATTGGCTACGATGTTCAGAAGATCAGTTAAATAAAATTAGGGATGATTTTAAAGATTTAAAATTTTTGGCTAAAGAGATTAACAACTTTGAAAAAAGGGAAAAGTGGTAATAGAATAACTTGCGGTGCAGTGAAATTATAATGCTGAATGTATTTTATAAGTATTGTATTATGGTATGCTGATCTAACTAGGGATAAAAATAAGTCATCTGATGATGGGGATGAGCACTTTAAGAACACTATTAAGCTTGAAAGTGGACGTGATATAAGCAATTATTCTGCGTGTATACATATGGGGATTTACGAAAAATATGTGACGTAATAGAATTAAATTACCCGAAGGGTAATCATGATAACATCGTTGAGTAGGAGAGACTTGGAATTAGTATATACGTCAGAAAAATTGAAACTCAATGTACCAAGTTAGAAGCATTATGAGTAATTATATCGAGTTTGAGGACAAAATAGCTTTTCATGTCATGATATATATAATTACAGACTACTAAACTAACAATAACAGGAAAATTGTATGGACAAGATGACTTATTTTTTAAGCTATCAGGTGAAGAACTGAATAGATTAGCTAATGATAGCTGGTTTGATAAATCAGTCAAATTTGAAGAGAAGTAAAACGGAATGAGACAAAAAGAATTTACACAGAAAACAGCATTATCAAAGGATGAGTTGAATCGTATATATAAATATAGAAACAATAAGATTATACAATGGGTTTTCCTATTAGCGGTAGTCTTATTGCTGTTAGTAATAATGATATCTTATTTGACAAAAGAGTTTATGAATAGTCTTTCTATAGATATAATTTGGGATATATTATTTGTAGTATTATTTATATATATAGCCATACTTTGTATGAAAAATATCAGAAAATTGAGAAATATTAAAATTGATTCGCTTAGTGGACGAAGAGCTGTAATTACAGAAAAGCAGTCTGTGAAAAGTAAGGATTTAATTAATAGGTCAAGAAATAGATTTGTGGCTGCAAAAATTGATGATAATGTTATCTTATATGCTATGTGTTTTCAAAAAGAGTATGAAAGAACGATAGTTAACAAGTCTATTGGATTATTTTTTACTCTTGTAGATGATACTATAAGGGTTATTGTTCTGTAATGTGATTAATCTTAACTTTGAACTATAACTAAGAAAAGCAAGCAATATTCATGCACGGTGAAAGAGCTCGCTTGAAGTGAATTTTTATGCAATTTTACCACTTTGCCGCATTAAAATTTAATATTTTTTTTATAAAATATGCAAAATATGACAAAAAGTACTGGACAAAATGTACTATATGGGGTAAAATGCATATATGCAATCAAGCAGCACATTTGAAGGTTGTGCAGAAAGTATTGGGCATATTTTACGAATTGGGGGGATTTTTCATGAGAATATATCATGCTAAGGATTATGCAGATATGAGCAGAAAGGCTGCAAATATCGTATCGGCACAGGTGATTATGAAGCCTAATTGTGTATTGGGACTGGCTACAGGCTCTACACCTATCGGCTTGTATAAGCAGCTCGTTGAGTGGTTCAAGAAGGGGGATTTGGACTTCTCAGAGGTTATGACGGTGAATCTTGATGAGTACAAGGGATTAAGCCGTGAGAATGACCAGAGCTACTATTATTTTATGCATCAGAATTTGTTTGATCATGTGAATATTCCGGTTGAGAATACTCACCTGCCAAACGGCATGGAGCCGGATTCACAGAAGGAGTGCAAGCGCTATACAGAGCTGATTCAGTCTCTTGGCGGTGTTGATTTACAGCTTCTTGGTATCGGGCACAATGGTCATATCGGTTTTAATGAGCCGGGCGAGTCTTTTGACAAGCAGGTACACTGTGTGGATCTGACAGAGTCTACTATTGAGGCCAATAAGCGCTTCTTTGCATCGGCTGATGATGTTCCGAAGCAGGCTTATACAATGGGCATCAAGACCATCATGCAGGCTAAGAAGATTCTTATTATTGCAAGTGGTGAGGATAAGGCAGAGATTGTGCACAAGGCTTTCTTTGGACCGATTACACCACAGGTGCCGGCTTCTGTATTACAGTTGCACAATGATGTTACGCTTGTAGCGGATGAGGCTGCACTGAGCAGACTGTAGATGTTTTTTAGTTGAGAAGGTACATGTATATGTTAATAAAAAATGCAAGGGTATTTACAGAGGATGGCAGCTTTATGCAAGGTGATGTTGTCGTTAAGGATGGCCGTTTTGACAGTGTTTTGGAGAGAACAGCTGACACGGACGCGGCTGCTGACAGCGCACAGCAGGAGATTATAGATGCATCAGGTCTTATCATGATACCGGGGCTTGTGGATATTCATTTTCATGGATGCAAGGGAGCTGATATGTGTGATGGCACCGCAGAGGCACTTGATGTGATTACAGCATACGAGGCTTCTATCGGAGTGACGAGCGTGTGTCCGGCTACTATGACCATTCAAAAGGATGAGCTTTTGAGTGTCATGAAAAATGCCGGTGATTATAATTATCATGGTGGTGCACATCTTGTAGGTATCAATATGGAGGGACCTTTTATCAGTCCTTCTAAAAAGGGCGCACAGGCGGCAGAGAATATCATGCGATGTGATTATGATTATTTCTGTGAGCTTCAGGATGCGGCCCATGGCTTGATAAAGCTTGTAGATATCGCTCCGGAGGAGCCGGGCGCGATTGATTTTATAGACAGGGTAAGAGGAAGTGTTGTGGTTTCAATAGCACACACAGCGGCTGATTATGACACCGCAGTAGAGGCTATTGAGCATGGTGCAAGCCATGCCACACATTTGTATAATGCGATGCCACCGCTTCATCACAGGAATCCGGGAGTTATCGGGGCTGTGAGAGATTCAGAAAAGTGTCATGCAGAGCTCATTTGTGACGGAGTGCATATTCATCCGTCGGTTATCAGGGCGACATTTGCCATGTTTGGTGCGAAGCGCATGATTTTAATAAGTGACAGCATGAGAGCCACAGGGCTTGAGGATGGCGAGTATACACTCGGTGGACAGGCAGTGACGGTCAGAGGTCCGCTTGCTACACTCCATGATGGGACAATTGCAGGCTCGGCAACCAATCTGATGGATTGTATGCGTTTCACAGTAAGGCAGGCAGGTATTCCGCTTGAGGAGGCTATTATGTGTGCTACAGCCAATCCGGCTAAGGAGATTGGCATCTATGATGAAGCAGGCAGCATTTCTGCAGGAAAGAGAGCAGATTTTGTGCTTCTCAATGATGATTTGGATATTGTGAGTGTGTATATCGACGGAAAGGAGATATCATGTTAGGTTTTTTTAAGAATAAGTCAAAGGGAAAGGTGATCTGTTCTCCGTGCAACGGCAGAGTGGTTCCTATTACAGAGGTTCCGGATCCTACTTTTTCTGAGAAGATATTGGGAGACGGCGTGGCCGTGATTCCTTCTGAGGGCAGGTTTTACGCTCCGGCGGATGGTGAGGTGACAGCTGTATTTGATACGCTTCATGCTTTTACCATGACGACCACTCAGGGAGTCGAGTTGCTTTTGCACATTGGTCTGGATACAGTGATACTAAAGGGTGCTCCTTTTAAATCACATATTTCCGTTGGTGATCAGGTGAAGAAGGGCGACCTTTTGATGGAGGCTGACCTGGAGCAGATTAAGGCAGCAGATCTTAATGTCATTACTCCGGTCTTAATTGGCAACACTGCTGATTATAGTGAGATAAAGATGCTCAAAGAGGGGGATGTATCCGCCGGTGATGAGATTTTAAGTCTCGCGTAGATTTGAATATAATTATATAATAATAACGAACTTTATTGGAGTATCTCCAGTTTAGTATACATAATGTAAAGGAGGGGAAATTTATGAAATTTCTTCAAAAATTGGGTAAAGCTTTAATGCTTCCCGTAGCAGTACTTCCTATCTGTGGTATCCTCATGGGTATTGGATATTATTTATGTCCTGCAACCATGCAGGGTGGTGACATCGAGGGAGTGCGTAATTTAATAGGTCTGTTTTTAGTTAAAGCAGGGGGCGCTTTGATAGACAACATGGCCATCCTTTTTGTAATCGGCGTTGGTGTCGGTATGTCGGAAAAGAACGACGGTACCGGCGGTATTGCAGCTTTAGCTTCATGGCTGATGATGACAACACTCCTGTCTACAGACTTTGTTACAAAAATCATGCCATCTATCGCTGACAGCGCTACAAAGACACTTGCATTCGACAAGATTGCAAACCCATTTATCGGTATCTTAGCCGGTGTTATTGGTTCTTTGTGTTACAACAGATTTAAGGATACAAAGCTTCCTGACTGGCTGTCATTCTTCAGCGGCAAGCGTTGCGTAGCAATTATCGCAGGTGTTGTTTCAATCCTTGTATCTGTAGTATTACTGTTTGTATGGCCATTACTTTTCGGTGCTCTTGTAGCTATCGGTAAAGCAATCGTTGGTTTTGACGTAGTCGGCGCAGGTATCTATGCATTCCTGAATCGTCTGTTAATTCCTACAGGATTACACCACGCATTAAACAACGTATTCTGGTTCGATACTATCGGACTTGGAGACCTCTCTCATTTCTGGGCAGGCGAGACATCAAAGGATGTTTCATGGAGCCTCGGAATGTACATGTCAGGTTTCTTCCCATGTATGATGTTTGGTATTCCTGGTGCAGCACTTGCCATGGTTAAGTGTGCAAAGCCTGCTAAGAAAAAGGCTGCCATCGGTATCCTTGCTTCTGCAGCTATCTGTGCATTCATCTGTGGTGTTACAGAGCCTTTCGAGTTTGCATTTATGTTCCTTGCTCCTGTTCTCTATGTGATTTATGCTTTACTTTATGGTATTTTCACAATGATTACAGTAGCTCTTGGATTTAGAGCAGGCTTCTCATTCTCAGCCGGCGCGATGGATTTATTATTCTCATCTTCACTTCCGGCTGCAGCAAGGACATGGCTCATCATTCCTCTTGGAATCGCAGCTTTTATCGTATTCTACATTGTATTCTATTTCGCTATCAAGAAATGGGATCTTAAGACCCCTGGTAGAGAGGACGATGATGTCGAGGCAGAGAAGAAGGCAGTGCTTTCTAACAATGACTACACAGCAGTTGCAAAGACTATTCTTGAGGGCTGCGGTGGCAAAGACAATATTGCAAGCATTGACAACTGCATCACAAGACTCAGACTTGAGGTTAAGGATATCACTCAGGTTGATGACAAGAAGATTAAATCTGCAGGTGTTGCAGGCGTTATGAAGCCTGGCAAGAATTCTGTTCAGGTTATTATCGGAACCAAGGTTCAGTTTGTTGCGGATGAGTTTTCTAAGCTTTGCGAGTAGATTTGTTCTGCAATATAGCAGTGTTGATTCACATTAGGTGATTCAAATAATTTCATAATACATGATTTAAAGCCACACCGGGTGTTATGCCTGGGGTGGCTTTTTTGAGTTCGGGCCGTAAGCTCCGCCCGGTCGTGGTGCACACGGACTCTCGTTTTCGCTACGCTGTTAAGATACTGTACGGATTATGCTTTTGGGTTTTCAATGCTCGACGAAACCGGCTTTTATGCGCCGTCCGTGGCGCATAACGCCTTCCCCAGCCGTCCATGGCTGCGGATTTCTGTGCTTCATGGGCATAATCCTACAGTATCTAAACAGCTTCGCTATGCGCTCTCACGAGAGTCCGTGTGCACCACGACCGGGCGGGGCTTACGGCCCTTACGCTGTGGTGGTAATCCACCTAGGAGAGCGTCGCTGGTCATACTGTTAGGTGTGAACAGTAACTGTCCAAATAGTGGGGAATGTATAGCTTTACAGCAAGGGTTGAAAAACAAACAAACGTTTGCTATAATAAATGAAGCGAGGAAATAAAAGTATATTAGGTTTAGTAATTTAAGTATTCATTTAATTTATTGTAATTAGGGAAAATCCAATATCAATCGATTGATAGAAAGAGTGATTTTATATGAACATATGGCTAAAGTTAAGGAAAACAGCTGCAATTACATTATGTGAATTACTTGCAATTGCTACAATTTTTACAGGCTGTGCCTCCACTGATTCATCAGGCACTGAAGGTGCCGGGCATGCCGCAGGAGCTGAAGTGGCAGGTGAGGATTCTTCCGGTGCTTTAGGCAGCAAGGATAATGCGGATGGGCCACAGGAGGATCTTGTAAACAACAATTCTTATGTTTCACTTGATGCGATTCCTGCATATGATGGCAAGGCATATGTGGCTGTCAACAATAATGAGCCTTTTTTTACGGACAGCGATATGACTACCACTGCTTTTGAAAATTACAGTGATTTGGATTCACTTGGCAGATGCGGCGTGGCTTATGCCAATATCTGCAGGGATATCATGCCGACTGAGGAGCGTGGCAAGATAGGCATGATAAAGCCATCAGGCTGGCATACGGTGAAGTATGATGTGATAAAGGATAGGTATTTATATAATCGCTGTCATCTTATTGGCTATCAGCTTGCCGGCGAGAATGCCAATCCGAAGAATCTTATTACCGGTACGAGATACCTGAATGTGGAGGGGATGCTGCCGTTTGAGAATCTGGTAGCGGATTATGTAAACAATACAGGAAATCATGTGCTTTACAGGGTGACTCCTATGTTCTCGGGCAGCAATCTAGTTGCAAACGGCGTTCTCATAGAGGCAAAGTCGGTTGAGGATAATGGTGGCGGCATACTTTTTAATGTCTATTGCTATAATGTGCAGCCCGGAGTCGGAATAAACTATGAGAATGGTGACAGCTGGCTGGATGGCACCACTCCGCAGCAGAGCGCTCAGACGGATACACCGCAGAATGAAGGCTCGCAGAGCAGCGCTGGAAGCGGGGCAGGAGAATCCGGCTCTTCAAGCAGTACGACAGGAAGTGCATCATCAGGCTCAGACAGCTCAGCAGCAGAAAATAGCGCTGCAGATTCCTCAAACAGCGAGACAATGGTTCATATCACAGCGACCGGCAAGAAATATCACCGGGCGGGCTGTCGTACCTTGAAAAAGAGTGACACAGAGGTAACGCTTGATGAAGCAAAATCCATGGGGTTGTCTCCTTGCGGTATCTGCAATCCGCCGCAGTAGATGTGTATTAGCATTTGCAATTAACCGCAGTAGAAGCACATTAGCATTTGTAACCTTTCACAGCGGATGTACGTTATTTCTGCAGGCACAAGGTTTATTGAAGTAACTTGAAAGTAACCCGGTATATGAAAATATTGTCACAGAGTAAGGGCTGCAAGCCACGACACCGCCATGGCGCACGCATATGTTTTGATTGAGCGAATAGCGAAGCCGCTTAGATACTGTAGGATTATGCACATGAAGCACAGAAATGACTTGCCATGGAGGGCAAGTCAAGTAGAACCGCGCCATGGAAGGCGCGTTTCGACGGTTTCGTCAAGCATAGAAGCGTAAAAAGCATAATCCGTACAGTATCTTAGCGGCAAAGCGTAGCGAAAGCAAAGCATATGCGTGTGCCCTAACGGTGCCGTGGCTTGCAGCCCGTATAATTGCCATAAACCCTTGACGATTGCAAAACCGAAAAGTATAATAGAATAGCTAATGAATTCAATATTTTAATATAGATGGAGGAAACCAAATGGCACTGAGCAAAAAGCCGGTCAACGGCATGAAGGATATACTACCTGCAGAGATGGAAATCCGTGATTATGTGACAAGTGTGATCAAGGATACATACAGAAGCTTCGGATTTACACCGATAGAGACACCATGCATGGAGAATATAGCAAATCTCACAAGCAAGCAGGGCGGAGAAAATGAGAAGCTGATCTTCAAGGTAATGAAGAGAGGCGAGAAGCTGAATCTGGAGACAGCAAAGGAAGAGTCGGATGTAGTAGACTTTGGAATGCGCTATGACCTTACAGTGCCACTTTCAAGATATTATTCAAACAATGCCAACAACCTGCCATCGCCGTTTAAGGCACTTCAGATGGGCAGTGTGTGGAGAGCAGACAGACCTCAGAGAGGCCGCTACAGACAGTTTACACAGTGTGATATAGATATACTCGGAGAGCCAAGCAATCTGGCAGAGATAGAGCTGATTACAGCAACCACTACCACAATAGGCAGACTCGGCTTTGAGAACTTTGAGATAAGAATCAACGAGAGAAGAATCCTAAAGGCAATGGCTGCTTACAGTGGTTTCGCTGAGGCGGATTACGACAGCGTATTTATCACACTCGATAAGATGGACAAGATAGGAGTGGAAGGCGTTGCAAGTGAGCTTGCACAGGATGGCTACCCACAGGAAAATATTGACAAATATCTTGATTTGTTCAAGCTTTTGGAGCAGACAAGGGATGTCACTGAGGGTGTAAATATACTTTCAGAAAAGCTCGGTGAATATTTAGACGAAGAAGTGGTTACAAATATGACAGAGATAGCTACGGCTGTCAATGCCACAAAGGGAGCAAAGTTTGAGCTCGTATTTGACCCTACACTTGTTCGTGGAATGAGCTACTACACAGGAACTATTTTTGAGATATCAATGCCTGAGCTTGGCGCAGCCTGTGGCGGTGGCGGACGATATGACAAGATGATTGGAAAGTTCACCGGAAATGATGTACCGGCCTGTGGTTTTTCAATCGGTTTTGAGAGGATTATCCTGCTTCTCATGGAGAGCGGCTTCAAGATTCCTGAGAGTCCAAAGAAGGTGGCTTATCTGGTTGAGAAGAAATATCCGGCAGACAAGCTTGTTGATGTCATGAACCAGGCAAAAGACGCAAGAGCAAACGGACAGCAGGTGCTTGTTGTGCGCATGAACAAGAACAAGAAATTCCAGAAGGAGCAGCTTATGAAAGAGGGCTACGAGGAGTTTGTTGAGTTCTTTAACAGATAGGAATCTGATAAGCAGCAGTTTAGCTGTGTAGCAGCGGTACCAAACAGTTATTAGAATAAATATATAGTAGAAATATAAGGAGTATAAAATGGCAGAATCAATGCAGGGCTTACATAGAAGCCATAGATGTACAGAGGTATCAAATGCCAATATCGGTGAGAAGGTCACCGTGATGGGCTGGGTACAGAAGAGAAGAAATTTAGGAAGTCTCATTTTCGTAGATTTAAGAGACAGAAGCGGAATACTTCAGATAGTATTCGGTGAGGAAAATGTAGGTGCAGAGGGCTTTGAAAAGGCAGGCACCTTAAGAAGTGAGTTTGTCATCGCAGTTGAGGGAACTGTCCAGAAGAGAACAGCTGCTGTCAATGAGAACTTAAAGACAGGTGATATCGAGGTTATCGCTACATCAATCAGAGTGCTTTCAGAGGCACAGACACCTCCATTCCAGATTGAGGAGAATTCAAAGACCAGCGAGGACATCAGACTTAAATACCGTTATCTTGATCTTCGCCGCCCTGATATCCAGAGAAATCTCATGCTCAGAAGCAATGTGCTTCGTGTGATGCGTGACTTTATGGCAAACGAGGGCTTTTTGGAGATAGAGACACCAATCCTTTGCAAGTCTACACCGGAGGGAGCAAGAGATTATCTCGTGCCAAGCCGTATACACCACGGACATTTTTATGCGCTTCCACAGTCACCACAGCTCTTTAAGCAGCTTCTGATGGCTTCAGGCTATGACAGATATTTCCAGATTGCACGATGCTTCCGTGACGAGGATCTGCGTGCAGACAGACAGCCTGAGTTTACACAGGCAGATATGGAGCTTTCATTCGTAGATATCGATGATGTAATCGAGGTAAATGAGAGACTGTTAAAGCACCTTTTTAAAGAGGTCATAAATGTGGATGTTGAGATTCCGTTTAAGCGTATGCCTTGGCAGGAGGCTATGGACAGATTTGGTTCTGACAAGCCTGATACACGCTTTGGTATGGAGCTTTGCGATGTTTCGGAAGTGGTAAAGGACTGTGGCTTTGGAGTATTCACAGGAGCTCTTGAAAACGGTGGCTCTGTCCGCGGTATCAATGTAGAGGGACAGGCAAAGATGCCTCGTAAGAAGATTGATAAGCTTGTAGAGCATGCAAAGGGCTGTGGAGCAAAGGGACTTGCTTATCTGTGCATCAATGAGGATGGCACATACAAGTCATCATTTGCCAAGTTTATGACAGAAGCTGAGCTTGATGCACTTGTTGCAAAGATGAACGGAAAGCCGGGAGATTTACTCCTTTTCGCAGCAGACAAGAATAAAATCGTATGGAATGTACTTGGAGCGCTTCGTCTCATGCTCGGAGCTGAGCTTGGCCTGATTGATGAGAACAAGTACAATTTCCTCTGGGTAACAGAGTTCCCACTCCTTGAGTGGTCTGATGAGGAAAACAGATTTATGGCAATGCATCATCCATTCACTATGCCTATGGAGGAGGATTGGGACAAGATAGACTCAGATCCGGGCGCAGTTCGTGCAAAGGCATATGATATCGTACTCAATGGTACAGAGCTCGGTGGAGGCTCAGTGCGTATCCATCAGGATGACATTCAGGAGAAGATGTTTGAGGTGCTTGGCTTCACAAAGGAGCGTGCACATGAGCAGTTTGGATTCCTGCTTGATGCATTCTCATATGGTGTACCGCCACACGCAGGACTTGCCTTCGGTGTTGACCGTATCTGCATGCATATGCTGCATACAGACAATATCAAGGAGGTTATTGCATTCCCTAAGGTAAAGGACGCTTCGGACCTCATGTCAGAGGCACCCGGAACTGTAGATCCAAAGCAGCTTGAGGAGCTTGGAATAGCTGTAGCTGCAGAGGAAGATGAGGAATAACACTATAATATGAATTTGAAAAAAAATATTTTCAATGCGATTACCATAATACTGCTCGCCGCACTTATTGCGGGGGCAGTATTGCTTAATAACAGGATAAAAAAGCTCGAGACACAGATGTCATACACCTCAGACAACACATCGGTGATACTTTCTGATGTGCAGACCATGCAGGATGATATCAAGTCCACTCTTGAGGAGGAGGCCAGCCTCATAACAGACTGGGATATTTCCTTAAAAAGTGCAGATTTTACCGATATGACATACACAGTCTCTGTCTCGGTGGTGCCAAAGGAGTACACAGAGGATACAAAAACCAGTGTATTTTTCGGTACAAACGAGATACCGCTCGAGCTAAACGGCATCAAGTATACGGGTGAGGCCACCCTTCCACTGTCTGAGGACTATGCAGGCAATGTGACATTTCTGTTTGTTGACGGAAATAAGAGAAGCACAGAGGTGCTCGATGAGTTTAAAGGTGTGACATCAGTGTTCAAAAATGTAGCATCCGGCATACTTGCCAATAAACCAACCTTTGACAATGGCAGCATAAAGCTTGGCACAGATGTAGATGTAGCGGTCATGGGAAATGATTACTTTGACTTTAACAGTGTGCAGCTCGTAGTTGCAAGCTCAGATACAGAGCTAAAGACATACGATATCCGACAGCTGTTGGCAGAAAACGGCACAGACAGTGCAGACTCTGCAGACACAGACTCCATCACATCCGCCTTAAGCCGGAAGGATGATGCCAAAAAAGATGGCTCAAAGAATAACACGGAAAATGATACCTCTGATGCCTCAAAAGAGGACGACGGTAAGCTCCATAGTCTCGAAGGCACAGTCAAAATCGAAGACTTAATCCCTGTCACAGCCGCAAGCAATATCAAAATATATGTCAAAGCAGTATCGGCACAGGGCTACACCTTCACATATGACCTGTTCGATGGTATCGTAAATCAGGACATCACAGACTTTGAAACTACAGCCGACATATCCGGCGGCGACTACACAGTAACCGACCCGGCCGGCAGCAAATATGAACCGTAAATATGATATAAGCGTAATTATTTAAAATCAGTTTTTCTTGTGTTTTCAAGGCGGCTCAGAATATTTATAAACAATATATAACTATTAAATAAGCTCATTTCGCATAAGTGAAATGAGCTTTAAATTTTAAGAAGAAAAAAGTGCCGGACAAAATTTCACGCCAGTGAAATAAGTCCGGCACTGCCAGAATGCAAGGTAGCAAAGCACCTCGCTCGTAAACCTGAATTAGCCGGAGAGTACACGGTGTGTTCCGAAGAAAAATGTGAACTGCCGCGGAGTTCCATAAAGTAAAAAAGAAAGAAAATGTAAATAAAACCATAATCTGCCCGGACAAATAACCGCGGCTGACTTCACATTTTTCTGAGGAATATACTGTGTGCTATGCCGGCAGCCTCACAACCTAAAAAGCGAGGCGCCCACCACACCTATCATATGATGAGCTGCGCCTCACCCTTCTTTTTTGCTGAGCGGCAGCGTAAATATAAACTCAGTTCCCACACCCTCAGTGCTTATCACATTTATATTCTCACCATGCGCCTGCACGATTTCTTTAACTATAGACAGGCCAAGTCCCGTACCGCGCTTATCCTTTCCGCGGGATAAATCACTCTTGTAGAAGCGTTCCCAGATCTTTGAAAGGCTGTCCTTTGGTATACCGATACCATGATCCTTTACTGATATAAACACCTTTTCATTTCTGATACTCGTCTCAATCTTGATACTCGAATCATTATTTGAAAACTTCACAGCGTTGTCAATCAGGTTGTAAAGAATCTGCTGGATTTTGACCATATCACCGCGCACGAAAAGCTCTTTTCCGGTGAGCACCAGGTCAAAGCTTAAGCCCTTTTCACTGCATTTGCCCTCGAAGGTGAGGATTGTCGTGCGGATCATCGTATTGATGTCAAAATCTGCAATGTCCAGATGGATGCCGTGATGACCGAACTGGTTCAAATCGATAAGACTCTTGGTGAGCTTATTAAGTCTCTCGGTCTCAAAAAGTATGATATTTAAATATTTATCCTGCATCTCAACAGGGATGGTTCCATCCAGCATAGCCTCCACATAGCCCTTTATCGAGGTAAGAGGAGAGCGGAAGTCGTGTGATACGTTGGAAACAAACTTGCGCTGATCCTCCTCAAGAGTATCGAGCTCTGTCGCCATGTAGTTGAGTGTGTTTGCCAGATAGCCGATTTCGTCATTGGAATGTACATCAATCTGGGCAGTGAAATCACCCTTTGCGTACTTCTTTGCTGTCCTTGTGATTTTGGTGATAGGCCGGTAAATGGAGCGGCTCAGCATGAAAAGCAGAACAAATGCCACCACAAAAATTAGCGCTACAGTGTAAAAGGAGATATTCATAAATCCGTTTACGCCTGCCGTGATATGGCTCATTCTCTTGTGAATGACTATGTAGCCGATATTCTGGTAGGAGACATTCACCGGTGAAAATACGGACAGCATCTTATGCTTAAAGGAGCCGTAAAAATCTCCAATCATATAGTTGTTGCTGCCAAAATCGGTGACATCAAAGCCATTTATCACTACAGGCTTAGAACTGTCATTTTGGATATCAATGCCTATTGACGGATCATCTGAGTCCATGAGCAGCTCACCGTCAGGGCTGACCACCCATACCTCGGCATCCATATAGTCGGCTACGATTTTCATGTGATTCTGGAAATCGCTAAGCGACATGGATGAGTCAAAGTATTCGGCGGCGTAATCACCTGCAATGATGGATGCTTCCCTGTAGAGATTGGAAGCCTCCTGCTTTTCAATATAGTCTGTGGTGAGATGCTGTGTAAAGGTGCATATAATGAAAAAAGCGATGACACCGTAAATCAGATAGCTGATTAACAGCTTAGTGTAGATGGTATGCTTCATTATTTATTTTACCTCAAACTTGTATCCGATGCCCCAGACAGTTGCGATGCGCCAGGTTGGCTTGTCCTTGATTTTCTCGCGGAGACGCTTTACATGCACATCGACAGTGCGGGTGTCGCCGACATATTCATAGCCCCATATGTTGTCCAGAAGCTGCTCCCTTGTAAACACCTGATTTGGAGATGAGGCAAGAAAATATAATAGCTCAAGCTCCTTTGGCGGCATATCAATCTGCTGTCCGTCATAAGTGACAGAGTAGTTGGACAGATTGACAATAAGCCCCGGGTACTCCACACACTTGATATCTACGGAAGCATAGGCCTCCGGCTTTGCAGGCTGGAAACGTCTGAGCACGGCCTTGACTCTTGCCACAAGCTCCTTTGAGTCAAAGGGCTTGAGTATATAGTCGTCGGCGCCAAGCTCCAGGCCTAAAACCTTGTCAAATACCTCGCCCTTTGCGGAGAGCATGATAATCGGCACATCGGACTTTGCACGTATCTCACGGCATACCTGGTAGCCGTCTATGCCCGGAAGCATGAGGTCCAAAAGAAGCATGTTTGGCTTGTAGTGCTCAAACGCGATAAGAGCCTGCTCACCATCATTTACGATTTTGGTGTCATAGCATTCCTTGGTCAGATATAGAGATATAAGCTCTGCTATATTGTTGTCGTCGTCTACTATCAGTATTTTCTGTTTAACAGCCATTTCTAATCTCCTTCTTAAAAATTATTTATATTCCGTAAAAGTAAATTGTCGTTATTTAAAGGTTGCGATGGTTACTCCGGCATCGCCCTCACCAAACTCACCGAGATGGTATTCCGCAATAGTTTTTGTCCTCTTAAGGAGTCCATGCACAGCCTTTCGCAGTGCACCGGTGCCTTTGCCGTGGACGATGCGCACTGATGAAAGATGAGCGATATATGCGTCGTCTAGGTATTTATCCAAGAGAGCAAGTGCCTCATCCGTAGTCTTTCCAATCAGGTTGATTTCTGATGAAACTGACATTGATTTGCTCATCTTTATCTTACTTCCGCTGCCACCGTACTTCTTGGCAGGAGAGACATCGTCGTTTAAGAGCACGAGGTCATTAATATTAACCAGCGAGCGCAGTATACCCATCTGCACATACAAATCACCCTTGGCGTTTGGCAGAGTGTGGACAGTTCCCTTCAGATTGAGGGAGAGCACAAGCACAGAATCACCGATGCGCAGCTTCTTAGGCGCCTTGTGATTTGCCTTGGCAGTGTTTTTCTTGATGTCTGACAGCTTCTTTTCCTTGTCATTCATCTTGTCACGAAGGGCAGAGCGCTCCTTTTCCATCTGGCTCATAGGAGCCTGTCCCTGTCCGTATTTGTTGAAATTGCGGATGGTTTTGTCGGCAAGCTCCTTTGCATCCTGCAGTATCTTGTAGGCTTCCTCATTTGCCTCGCGTAAAATCTTATCTTTGCTCTTGTCTATGCGCTCGTTTTTCTCTTCGAGCTGTTTCTTGAGCTTTTCAATCTCGGCCTTGTAGCTGTTGATTTCAAGCTGTTCCTTTTCGATAGTCTGTCGCTGTGACTCGAGGCTTGCAATCAGATCCTCAAAATCAAGGTCGTTATCATTAATTCTGCTTTTTGCATCCTCGATGATGTTTTCGTCCAGACCAAGCTTTGATGAGATTGCAAATGCGTTACTCTTTCCCGGAATACCGATTAACAGGCGGTAGGTAGGGCTTAAAGTCTCTACATTGAACTCACAGCAGGCATTTTCCACACCGTCTGTGGAAAGCGCATACACCTTCAGCTCGCTGTAGTGTGTGGTGGCCATGGTGATGGCGCCATACTGGTGCAGTCTGTTTAAAATTGAGATGGCAAGTGCCGCACCCTCTGTCGGGTCGGTTCCCGAGCAGAGCTCATCGAACAGGCAAAGGCTTCTGTCGTCAGCTTTTTCAAGGATTTTTACGATATTGGTCATGTGGGACGAGAAGGTACTGAGACTTTGCTCAATACTCTGCTCATCGCCTATATCCGCAAAGACATCCTCAAAGATGGCGAGCTTTGACCTGTCAGCCGCAGGAATGTGAAGACCTGCCTGACCCATGAGAGTCAAAAGTCCGACAGTCTTTAGTGAAACAGTTTTACCGCCGGTGTTTGGTCCGGTGATGATGAGTTGCTTATATTCCTCGCCGAGCCGCACATCTATAGGAACCACCTTTTTAGCATCCAAAAGCGGATGACGGCCCTTTCTGATATTGATATGCCCCTCGGTGTTGAACTCCGGTGCCACACCGTTATATGATTTAGCCAGATTTGCCTTTGCAAAAATGAAGTCAAGCTCTGAAAGAATCTCATAGTCCTGCTCCAAAGCAGCCGCATTCATTGCAACCTTGTCGCTGAGCGCTGCAAGGATTTTTTCAATCTCCTCCTGCTCCTTTATGAAAAGCTCCTTGAGCTCATTATTCAAATTGACGACAGCCATCGGCTCGATAAAAAGGGTAGAGCCGGTAGATGACTGGTCGTGCATCATGCCGGGTACATTGCCCTTAGCCTCAGCCTTTACAGGCAGACAATATCTGCCGTCGCGCATGGTCACAACCGCATCCTGCAGATATGTCCTCGTTGTGCTGTTGTTCATGAGCTTGGTGAGCTGCGCATGGATTCTGTCGTTCATGCCGCGTATGCTCTTTCTTATCTTAAAAAGCTCAGGACTCGCATCATCGGCAATTTCTTCCTCAGATAAAATGCACCGCTTAATCTCATCGCAGAGCGCAGAAACCGGTTCAATCCCTGCAAACAGACCGGAGAGAGAATCCTGCTTCTCATTATCCATGGCGCTTCTGCCATAGGCCTTCACGCGCTTTGCAACCTCCAAAAGACTGCAGATGCGAAGAAGCTCGGTCGTATTCAGTGCACCACCGATATCAAGTCTCTTTAGGGAAGCATGTACATTGTGTATGCCAACGAAGGACACTCCGCTGTCTTTGTACAGGCGGCTTAGTGCATCGGCAGTGGTGGTCTGCAGATGTCTGATTTCGTATAAATCGGTGATAGGCTCAAGCGAAAGACACCTTTTCTTTGTCTCATCACATGCTGCGTAGCTGCTTAGCATGGTGAGGATTTTGTTATATTCCAATGTTTTGTAAACTTTTTTATTCATTTCTATATCCTTATATTTCGGTAGTTGAATATTAAATTCATATTTACTGTATAGCTTATCATATTATAGCTGAAAATCTTCAAAAAAACCATAATAAATATGTATTATAATTACAAGATGATAACATAAAGTTTAATATATAACAAACCAGTTTGTTAAATGAGCCAGAAAGTAAGGGCTTGCGACATGTACCCGCCGGACTGCTGCACTGCTCCCAACGGTGCTACGCTGCGTGACTAAGATTCTGTATGGATTATGCATTTACTTTTTCTATACATGACGAAACCGTCGCTACTCGCCTTCCATGGCTCGATAGCTCCTTGCCCCGGCATCCATGCCGTGGCATTTCTGTGTTATGAGCATAATCCTACAGTATCTAAGCCACTGCGCTATTCGCACCGTTGGGAGCAGTGCAGCAGTCCGGCGGGTGCATGCCACAAGCCCGTACTCAAAAAATATGGTTGCAACGCAATATAATTCAGAATATAATGTAAGATAGTAACTAAAGACATCTAATCAGGGTGACAATATGGAGCAATTTATCAGAGAAAAGATAAAGGATAAACCGCTGAATAAAAAAAGACTTGCAAAAAAAGCTGGCACAGCAGCACTCTGCGGAGTTGCATTTGCAGTGGCTGCAAGCATTGTTTTTGCTATATTTCTGCCGGTTATCAACAGACAATCAAAAAAAGCTTCAGATGGAAAAAATAATAATGATGTGCAGACAGCCACACAGCAGTCAGGCATAGATGACAGCAGTGATGCATATAGTGAAAATGGTACACAAAGCACAGAGTCCGGCACTTCTTCGGAGCCGTCTTCGCAGACCTATCAGCCTACACTCGCAGATTATCAGGCAGTGCAGAACCAGCTCTACAGAGTGGGCACTTCGGCCACGAGATTTGTAGTAGGAGTCACGGGTGTGACAGATGCCACTGATATTTTCAACAATTCCTATGAGACCGAGGGTCAGGGAGTGGGAGTGATACTGAGGGACAATGGAAAGCAGCTAATCATTCTGACAGAGAAAAATGTAGTGGATAAGGCGGATAAGCTTAGTGTAACCTTTGTAAACGACATGATGGCTGATGCTGCGATGGTCAAGTATGACAGCAATACAGGTATAGCAATCATTTCCGTGGATAAGTCACTTCTGGACGACGCCACAATAGGGGCTATAGCGGTTGCTGAGCTTGGTAATTCAAATATTGTTTCAAGAGGAGCATCTGTCATTGCGCTTGAGGCAAACTATGCCATTCTCACAGGTCTTGTAACGTCAACAACCAACGAGCTGTCGGCGCAGGACAACAATTACTCGGTGCTCACCACAGATATCGCAAGCAACAAGTTGCAGAGCGGTATACTGATTAATACAGATGGTCAGGTCATAGGGCTTTCGCTGCAGGATTTCAATCCGGCTGAGGAAAACAATACGCTCACGGCTGTCAGCATAAGCGACCTGTCACCTGCCATTGAAAAGCTCGAGAGCGGCGCGGATGTGCCGTACATAGGCATCACCTGTACTACAGTTACAGAAAAAATAGCAAACAGATATAACATCCCAAAGGGTGTTTATATAAAGCAGGTTACCATGGATTCACCGGCATTTGTCTCGGGGCTTCAAAGCGGAGATGTGATAGTTGCGGTAAACAATACAGAGGTGTCGAATGTGTCCGCGTACAACACACAGCTTATGAAGCAAAAGCCTGAGGATACCTGCAGTCTGAAAGTAAAGAGAAAAGGAAGCAACGGCTACACGGAGATTACCTGTCAGGTGAAAATCGGAGTGATGAATTAGCCGAAATTAGGAGGATATATGAAGTATATTTCAACTCTCCGCGAGGGAGAGAGAATCAATGAGATTTTTTTATGCAAGAGCAAGCAGACAGCCATGACCAAAAGCGGAAAGCCTTATGACAATGTTATCCTGCAGGATAAGACAGGCACGCTGGATGCCAAGATATGGGATGTTGGCTCAGTAGGCATTGAGGAATTTGATGCAATGGATTACATAGCCATAACCGGTGATATCACAAGCTTTCAGGGCAATTTGCAGTGTTCCATAAAGCGTGCGAGAAAGGTAAACGAGGGAGAATATGACCCTGCGGATTATCTGCCGGTCAGCGATAAGGATGTCGAGGTCATGTATAAGGAACTCATGGGCTTTATCGGCTCTGTAAAGAATCAGTACCTGTCACAGCTCTTACATAGCTTTTTTGACAATAAGGAGTTTGAGCGCCGTTTCAAGTTCCATTCAGCCGCAAAGAGCGTGCACCACGGCTTTGTAGGAGGTCTTTTGGAGCATACACTCGGTGTGACGAAGAACTGTGATTATTTTGCAAAAATGTATCCGGTTTTAAACCGTGACCTGCTTCTTACAGCAGCTATTTTCCATGATATCGGAAAATTAAAGGAGCTTTCTACTTTCCCGGAGAATGACTATACAGACGCTGGTCAGCTCCTCGGACATATCATGATTGGTGCAGAGTGGGTAGGCGATGCGATTAAGAGCATCGACGGCTTCCCGGTAGTGCTCGCAAACGAGCTGAAGCACTGCATACTTGCCCACCACGGCGAGCTTGAGTTTGGCTCTCCGAAAAAGCCGGCACTTGTCGAGGCACTTGCACTTAGCTTTGCAGACAACATAGATGCCAAGATGGAGACCTTCAGAGAGCTGCTTGTAAATGTGCCTGAAAACGATACAAAGTGGCAGGGCTACAACAGATTTATGGAGACAAATTTCCGCAGAACAAGTGTGTAAAAAGGCGGACGATATTAAATATAGCTATGGTGTGATTTTTGGTGTGAAAGCTTGCGCCGGATACAAACATTATAAAGAGTAATTATATATATAAAATAAAGAAGAGAAAAGCATGAAAAAAAATGACATATTTGAACTTGAAATAACAGATATGGGAACAGATGGCGAGGGTATCGGACATTATGATGGCATGACCTTTTTCGTAAAGGATGCACTGATTGGTGACGTCATAACAGCCCGCGCAACAAAATTAAAGAAAAACTATGGCTACGCAAGAGTGGAAGAGATTAAGACCCCTTCCACTTTTCGCGTTGAGCCGCAATGTGAGCTGCACAAGAGGTGTGGCGGCTGCCAGATACAGGCGCTCTCCTATGAAAAGCAGCTTGAATTTAAAAATAATAAGGTGCGCAACAATCTCATGCGTATAGGTGGATTTTCAGAGGCAAAGCTGGACAGTAAAATGCAGCCGCCTGTTGGCGCAGACAATCCATACCGCTACCGCAACAAGGCACAGTTTCCGGTGGGATATGACAGGGATGGCAATATAGTGACAGGTTTTTATGCATCGCGAAGCCACAATATCATCCCGGTTGAGGACTGCAGGCTTGGGGTGCCGCAAAACAAAGAGATACTGGATATCATAAAGGAATGGATGAATGAGTGCGGCATCACGCCGTATGACGAGAACACACACAAAGGGCTCGTACGCCATGTGCTTATCAGATATGGATTTACATCAAAGCAGATTATGGTGTGTCTTGTGATAAATGGGGACAGTCTTGAAGCAGAACGCCGAGCCGGGAATGCAGCAGATATACTGTGCGAAAGACTCTCAAAAATCGATGGAATGACTTCGATTTCCTACAATATCAACAAGGAAAACACAAATGTCATCCTCGGCAAAAAGACAGTCTGCATATGGGGAAGACCATATATTGAGGACACCATCCATCTGCTTTCTTACCCTGATTTCACACCACAGGGGACAGGCATCACATATCAGATTTCGCCACAGTCGTTCTATCAGGTAAACCCGAAGCAGACAGAAAAGCTCTACAGCACGGCACTTGCATTTGCAGGGCTCACAGGAAATGAAAATGTCTGGGATCTCTACTGTGGTATCGGAACCATATCGCTCTTTTTATCACAGAAGGCAAAGCAGGTGTATGGAGTGGAAATAGTGCCTCAGGCAATCGAGGATGCCAAAAACAATGCGAAGCTCAATGGCATCACAAATGCACAGTTTTTCGTAGGAAAGGCTGAGGAGGTGCTGCCACAGTTTTATGAGAATGCAAAGAAAACTGAGAAAATCACTGATGATACAGCATCCACAGGACGTACAGATATGCTTCGCCCGGATGTGATAGTCGTTGACCCGCCAAGAAAGGGCTGCGATGAGAAGTGCCTTGACACAATGCTTGCGATGTCACCGGAGAGGATTGTATATGTGAGCTGCGATTCTGCAACATTGGCAAGGGATTTGAAGATACTCTGTGAAGAGAAGTATGAACTCATGAAGTGGCAGGCATTTGATCAGTTTTCTCATACGACGCACGTAGAAAGCATTTGCCTCCTCGAGCGGGTGAGCAACTGAAAAATATTGATATGAACTAAGTAAATTTATAGACATTTTCTTATCGTAAAGCTATAATATTAAAATCATATAGAACAGATAGACATTGATTTTAGAAAGTGATACAAATGAAAAAGCTAAAAAAGAGATTCATTGTTCCGGCAGTGGTATTTATATTGGGTATGTGTGCGTTAATCGGCGCTATATATGTAGTCGGCGAGAGTCAGAAACAGCAGAACAGGACAAATGCAAAGCTCAATGCGATGACATATACGGAGCGTATATATGGCGAGCTTATGGAGGGAATAGGAGTTACCGATAGCTTAAAGCAGGTTGTCATAAGTGGTGATGGAAATATAAATAGGTTTTATGATATTGCAGCAAATATGATGGACGATTCGATTCAGAGTATACAGATAGCACCGAATGGAGTTGTGACTGAAATATATCCAGAGGAGAGTAATGAATCCAGTAAGATTGATCTGATAAATGATAGTGACAGGGGAGAGATTTCGCGCTATGCGAGGGATAATGACACTGTAATTATGCAGGGACCATTGGAGCTGAAGCAGGGCGGATATGGTATAGCAGTGCGCAATCCGGTTTATTTGGAGGATGAAAATGGTCAGAAGAGCTTTTGGGGCTTCACAATTGTTATACTGAAAGTTCCGGAAATTTTTTCTGAATCTGTAGAGGCTCTTTCCAGTTTTGGATATAAGTACAGTCTGCAGAAGTTTGCTTCGCCGTGGGATGATACGTATGAGTGGGTTTACGGTTCAAAGGAAGAGTTGAACGATCCGGTGATATATGACTTTAACGTGTATGGATACAAGTGGAGGCTTGAGATTTTACCCAAGAGTGGGTTTTACAATAACAGATATCTGCTATATCTGTTCATCGGAGGTGGAGTTATTGTCCTGCTTTTGGCAGGGCTTACAGCAGCGTTGATTTCAATCAATGAGAACAGGAAGAATTTCAAGAGACTTGCTGTGACTGATGCACTGACCGGTATCTACAACAGGCACGGCTTTGATGAGCAGGTTGAGCAATATATGAGACAGAATCCGCAAAAGCATTGTGTTGTGGCAATGCTTGATATTGACGATTTCAAGCTGGTCAACGATGTGTATGGACATGCGGCAGGTGATGGTGCACTGCAGAAGCTTGCAGAGAGCATGAAGCAATATTTTTCAAAGGATGTTATACTAGGCAGAAACGGAGGCGATGAGTTTAGCATTTTTATGCCGGATTGCACGGTAGAGGAGGTTAAGCCTTTTCTTAAGAAGTTTACAGGAGAAACCAGGAAATTTTATTGTAAAGGTGAAGAACATACATTTACCATTTCACTGGGCTTTGCGGAGTATCCTGTTTTGGCTGATGACCGTTCACAGCTCATGCGGTGTGCGGATATGGCACTTTATGAGGTGAAAATGCGTGGGAAGAACGGCTGCATGGCATACCGTGAGGGTGAGCGTATAAAAAGCCGTGCGAAGCTTGGATTTGCCGTGAAGGATATTATTGACAATATGCCGGGAGCGTTCATTGTTTACAGGGCAGATAAAGAAAATGATGAGATCCTGCTTGCAAACAATGAGCTGCTTAGGCTTACAGGCTGTAAAAACATGGATGAGCTGCTTGCATATACAGGTAAGAGTTTCCGCAATCTGATACGCCGAGATGAACAGGAAAGCTGTCAAAAAAGCATATGGTCGCAGATTAACGGAGGCCACTCAAATGATTATATTTTCTTTCATATGCGAAAAGCAGACGGCACATATATTTCAGTGCTCGACCATGGCAGGATAGTGGATTCAGTGCACAATGGCAGAGTATTTTATGTGATGATCATGGACTTAAATGCATTGCAGAGACACTATGGAGACTGCCTGGAGCTGGTGGAGAAGTAGAAAAAAGCAGATTGTGAACATATGAGTTCACAATCTGCTTTTTTAATAGTGCATACACAATTTATTTATCCGAATAAATCACATTTCCACCGCATACGGTGTACTTAACCTTACCGGTCAGTTCCATGCCGGTAAAAGGTGTGTTTGATGACTTTGATGCATATTCGCATGGTACCCATTTTTCGTCAGGATCAAAGATGACAAAATCTGCAGCAGCACCCTCTGAGATAGTACCGTAAGGCATGTGGTACAGCCTGGCAGGATTGATAGTCATCTTTTCCAAAAGCTCAAGCATGCTCAGATGGCCCGGTTTGACAAGGCTTGTGATACCAAGAGCAAGAGATGTCTCAAGACCGATGATACCGCTTGGAGCTTCGGTTACAGGCTTTGATTTTTCCTCAGTGCTGTGAGGCGCATGATCTGTTGCGATAAGGTCTATTGTGCCATCGATAAGTCCCTCTATAATCTTTTGACGGTCTGCTTCAGTGCGCAGAGGCGGATTCATCTTGGCAAGGGTGCCGTGCTCTAAGACAGCATCCTCAGTCAGCGTGAAGTGATGTGGAGTGGCCTCGGCATGGAGCCTTGCACCAAGCTTTTTGTAGGTGCGGACTATATCAACAGATACACCGGAGCTGATGTGCTGTATTACAACATCAGCACCACTGCGCAGCGCAAGCAGACAGTCTCTTGCGACAAGGGCTTCCTCAGCGATGGATGGTGAGCCGTAGATACCGAGAGCGTCAGATATTTTTCCATGGTTGATGCCGTTGTTTTTGATAAATGCAGGGTCCTCCTCATGGAGACTTATCGGCATATCCAGCTTTGCAGCATTTTGCATGGCTCTGTAGCAGAAAGCGGCATTTGTAAGCGGGATGCCGTCATCGGTAAAGCCACATGCTCCGGCTTCCTTTAAAGTTGCCATGTCAACCTCATCCTGTCCTTTGAGGGAGTGCGATATTGCAGCGGCCTGATACATACGGATTTTTTCCTGCTTTCCACGTGTGAGGTTGTCCTTTAGAGTATCCACATTGTCCACTGTAGGCTTTGTGTTTGCCATGCATACAACAGTTGTGAAGCCACCCTTTGCGGCAGCCATGGAACCGGTGTGGATATCCTCCTTGTATGTGAAGCCCGGATCACGGAAATGCACATGTGTGTCGATAAGTCCAGGTCCGACAATCATTCCGGATGCATCTATTATTTCTTCTTTTTCAGTTGCAGCAGCATCTGACGCACATGAGATGTCAGGTGCTATTTTTACTATTTTTCCATCTTTTACAAGTATATCCATCTGTTCGTAGAGACCTGAAGCAGGGTCTGCTACAATGCCGTTTTTTATTATCATGATAATCCTCCTGTAGATTGTACTTATTTTCTGATACTATGAGTATATAGTATAATGAAGCGTACGAATTTGCAAATAAATTTCGTAATTGTTCAGTGCCTTCATAGCTGCGAGCCGCAAGCGCATTAGAATCAGCAGCGCTGAATAGTTACCCAATTTCAAACAAAAGTGAAAATTGAAAATGGGTCGCAATCATAATCGTCTGTATATATGGACAATAGAAAATTTTATAGATATAATATGATTTAAGGGATCCTGAATTGGATACCTTTTGACCCTCACATCATTTTACTAAGTAGGACTAAATTGGCATAATGTACAATAGCCATAGGTTGATAGCATAGTAGGCAGACCCTGGGGAGCTGTAATCCCTAAAACTTTTAAAACAGCACCCAAAATTCAGCCCAAAAGCCGGAAAAATTGCGAGAAAAGTAGCTGAAACTGCAGAAATCTCTAAAACAGCTCCTAGAATTCAGCTCAAAAGCCGGAATAAATTGCGAGAAAAGTAGCTGAAATTGCAGAAATCTCCAAAACAGCTCCTAAAATTCAGCCCAAAAGCCGGAAAAGTTGTGGGAAAAAGTAGCTGAAATCACTATAAATCACAAAACAGCTCCAAAAAATTAAAGGGAGAAAAACAATGAGCTTAATAAAAGGTATACATCACGTATCAATGAAGTGCAGCAGCACAGAGGAATATGAAAAGACAATAGATTTCTACAAAAACATTCTGGGAATCCCGGTCGCAAGGGAATGGCAGGCAGGAATCATGCTTGATACCGGAAACGGAATTGTTGAGATTTTTAACGATGGAGATGATGCACCGGACAAAGGTGTTATTCGTCATTTCGCATTCGCAACAGATGATGTGGATGCGTGTGTAGAGGCTGTAAAAGCAGCAGGATACGAGGTATTTATTGAGCCGAAGGATATAGAAATCGCATCAACACCGGTATTTCCGGCGCGCATAGCATTCTGCAAAGGACCACTTGGCGAGGAAATCGAGCTGTTTGAGGAAAAGTGATAGGACGTATTAATGGTTTTATAGGGGTATTATGCTATGGGAAAAACTCCAATTAAGCACACGCTTGCAGGCTATATTATAAAAAAAACAGACACCGAAGGATACCGGTCAGGAAAACTAACCGGAGAAAAACATTTGAACAAAATAACAGAAATGATGGAATTTGTTGGTGGACGCCGGAAACTAATCGATCAGGCAAGGTTCATAGAGAATAATACACAAGCAGGCCACGATGGGAAGATAAGAATTAATTGGATTCAGGTCAACAGCGATATTAAAAAAATTGATTGTGATGTAAGCAGCATACCGGAGCTGTGTCGGCTTGAGGGAGTTGAGGATTCAAGAGCAAAACAGGTAAGATTGATAGAGTCTGTAAAGCAGTGGAAATCAGAGGTTGGTGACTGCGATTGGATATGCAGATATTATGATGATAATTTGGGGCGTCTGGAAGCCGGAAAGAGTGTCACAGAGGCTGAGGAGGATATGCGTTTTAAGTGTATCAATGCTATAACAAGAATAAAGGCGCCTGTGTGGGAGCGTGTTTTTAGTGCAAAGGTTTTTAATGATTCAAAGAAATTTGAAAAATGCTATCGACAAAAGATGGTATCAATTCTGACTAAATATTCTCCATATTATGAGAAGGATATGGAGGATTATGATACAGAGGGAGAGGAAGATGATGCCAAAGAGGATAAAAAGAAGTCGGGGCTTGAAATTTTGAAGATGCATGGTATTATGTCATATGCACAGACAATGGAATGGAAGGGACCATTGTCATATAGAATTGATAATACATGTGTTATTGATACGTCAAAGCAGATTTATGGAACCATTATTAATACGCAGACACTTGAGCATGCAAGTCCGGTTTCGCTTGTAGGATGCAAAAGAATTATGACCATAGAAAATAAGGCTAACTATGAAAGTATGCAATATGATGAGAATACCTTGTATATTTTTTGTCATGGTTATTTTACTCCTAAGGAAGTGTATTTTCTAAAGAAATTAAACCTTATTGTATCTAAGGAATGTGAGTTCCTCCATTGGGGAGATATGGATTTTGGAGGGATAAGCATATTCTTGTTTATTAAGGATAGAATTTTTGAAAAACTAATGCCTTATAGAATGGGGGTAGCGGATTTTGAGGAAGCATTAAAAAAAGACGCTGGAATACCACTTAAGGCTTCAACTAGGGAAAAACTGCAAAAAAAGGACGCAGGATTGCTTGTTGAATTAAAAGAAGCAATTCTTGAATCGGATAAAACAATAGAGCAGGAAAGGCTCTTATGAGGCTGATTCGGAAAACTCTAAATACACATATATATTTGACAAATTATTAGAATATGATTCATACGCACAGCATACCTCCTTCGTGCATACAATAGCATGAAGGAGGTATGTTTGTATTATGAATCCATTTAAAATGAGGCCGGAGAGAACCGGCGATTTATTTGTTGACTGGGAGAAATTCTGGGTAAAACCATATAACAAAAATGAGGTAAATCCGTATACAAGGACGAGAATCATATTGATGAATGGTACAGAATTTGAAAATGTGTGGTTTTCACATCAGTTTTCAAGAAGCGTAGGTGATGATGAGCTTAGACGAAAGCTTGCATACATCAGGAAAAGTGAGCAACAGCAGCAGAAAATACTCACACATTTAAAGCCGGCAGATGAGTCGGCATTGGAGCACACCATAGGCTACGAGCAGCTTGCGGTTGATCTGACTGCGCATCTTGCAAAACGAGTAAATGACAAAAATATTAAGTCTGCGCTTGATTTTGCCTTGCTCGAGGATTTTGATCATTTGTACCGCTATGCAGATTATCTTGATTTTACCACAGGTGAGCACGCAGAGAAGCTTGTCGGAGGCTATACGGAAATCACACCGGGCAGACCGACTATTTCACACCACAGGCATCCATATGATTCAATACGATATCCGATGACGGATAAATGCCCTGCGACAATGGATGTGCTGGCTGCAAACGTAATCACAGCAGCAGAACAGCAGACTATGAACTACTATATGAACACAGCGGCACTTTGGCCTGATGAGATGGGACGCAGGCTATATCAGGAAATCGGAATGGTCGAGGAACAGCATGTCACACAGTATGGCAGCCTGTTGAAGCCATGCATGAGCCGCCTTGAAAATCTCCTTGTGCATCAGTATGTCGAGTGCTGGCTGTATTGGAGCTGTTATGAAACGGAGACGGATACAAGAATACGTGGCATATGGCAGTTTATGTTTGAACAGGAGCTTAAGCATCTGCATATTGCACTTGAGCTGCTAAGACAGTACGAGAAAAAGGATTGGCAGGAGGTTATACCTGACGCTGAGTTCCCGGCTCCTCTTGTGCTTGAGAGCAATATTGAGTATGTCAGGTGTGTGCTTGGCAGTACGGTAAACGACACAGCATGTCGTGAAAGGTATGTGGATGTAAGAACCAATGCTCCTGAAACATTTATCAGATATCAGCGCATGGTCAATGACCCGGTAAGAAATGTAATGAGCCATACCTTTATTGAGGATTATATCCGTAAAAACGGGGAGGATTATCGCTTTGAGGTGGCGCCAAATCCGGTGCCGGAGCTTCGTGACCGTACAAAGGATAATATATGTGTGGGAAGACAGCCTCTTTGCAGGAATCGGTATTAGAAGCCATTTTATATGCCATCTGTGGCATGTGATACCCGGCCCTGACGTTTTGTCAGGGCATTGCTGTGCAAAGAAGTATAACTCAACTGTATCTAAGCTATGGAGTAGCTTGTACTCGTTGCTGGTCACACTGCTAGGTGTGAACAGTAACGATTAAGGCTCACAGAAGCCGGTTGACGAAATTATATAGGTGTATTAAACTGTAATCGGGTTAGAGAAGACTAATTACTTGCGGCTGTTTTACATTAAGTGGTTTTGAATATTCAGTTACTGCAAAATGATATACGAAACGATATAAGAAATAATATGTGGAATAATAAAATATTCAAACTTCCCATATTTTATTTTGTGATACCGGCCTAGCATACAGTGTATTCCTCATATTTTTTCCTTCGGAACAACTGTATACTCTCCGGTAAATATAGTTTTATATATGGGAAGTTTGTGTAAAATAGAAAAACCGCAGAACAGCAGAATAGGAGGCAACCATGATTACATCAACCATATTAGGTTTATTAATACCATTTATAGGCACGTCGCTCGGTGCGGCATGTGTACTTTTTATGAAAAATGAGCTTTCCGTAAAGACCACAAAAATGCTCAGTGGCTTTGCAGCAGGCGTAATGATTGCGGCATCAGTCTGGAGTCTTCTGATTCCGGCACTTGAGCAGTCACAGAGCCTTGGAAAAATGCAGTTCGTCCCGGCAGTAACAGGCTTTATGCTCGGAATGTTTTTCCTATTGATACTGGATACAATCACACCACATATGCATCTCGATAATTCAGTTGAGGGTCCAAAGAGCAATTTCAGCAGACAGACGATGATGGTGCTTGCAGTTACATTACATAATATACCGGAGGGCATGGCAGTCGGAGTGCTCTACGCAAGCTGGATATCAGGAACCACCACCATCACGAGGGCAGCAGCTCTTTCACTGGCAATCGGAATAGCCATACAGAATTTCCCGGAGGGTGCAATCATATCCATGCCATTACATAGTACAGGAAGCTCAAAGCTAAGAGCCTTTGTATACGGAGTATTGTCGGGAATAGTCGAGCCGATAGCGGGAATACTTACGATACTTGCCATCGGAATAATAGAGCCGGTGATGCCGTACCTGCTAAGCTTCGCCGCCGGAGCCATGATATATGTAGTTATAGAAGAACTCGTGCCGGAAATGTCAGAAGGAGGTCACTCAAACCGCGCCACCATAGCATTTATGGTGGGCTTTTGCCTCATGATGACGCTCGATGTGATGCTGGGTTAGGCACAGAGCGAGCCCGCGGCAACAGCCGAGGGGAAAGCGTAAAAGAATAGCAAACACGCACAGAGCGAGCCCACGGCAACAGCCGAGGGGAAGCGTAAAAGAATAACAAACATGCACAGAGCGAGCCCACGGCAATAGCCGTGGGCAAAGCGACAAGAAGGTAAATAGAGCCACAGCGTGAGGAACCCGAGCCTGTGTGTGCCTGCCGCTCGGGTTCCGTCCCATAGCCACAACCCCGCAATTCAAATGAATTGTGAAAAACTGTGAAAAAAAGGGAAATTCCTCCCGAATTATTTGGAAATTTTTAATAAAACGCAAATAAAAATAAAATAAAACTAAACATCCCCAAAACGCAATAGAAAAACTGCACAAAAATAAAAACATAAATTGTTGAAAATGTATAAAAAGCTAACTAAAAAATGTGAAACTTTGCCAGCCAAACAATATAAAAACGAAACGTTGACTTTATAAAACGATGTGACTAAAATCAAGTACAACGATAGTTGCTTCTTATTAAATCAAGACCAAACAAACATCAAAGGTCAGACAAAACACATCTTGAGTTATTAAGAAACAATTTGCGTATCAAATTTCATATAGCAAAAAAGAAAGGAGGTAACGCAGATGGATGCTCTGGTAGATGGACTGTTAGAGGAACTCAATTGTGACGTGGTATTCAAGATACCGATATTCGGAGGCATACCCATATACGAGTCGGTAGTAGTCACATGGATAATAATGGCAGCGGTATTTTTACTGTGCTTTTTTCTCGGCAGAAATCTTTCAGTTGAAAATCCCGGACGCAGACAGGTAGCCGTAGAGGCAGGAGTCAAATTCCTTAATGATTTCTTCAGTGAGACACTCGGAGAAAAAGGAAAGGATTACATACCATATCTGGCAACAGTAATCATCTATATAGGAATAGCAAACCTGATAGGCTTACTTGGCTTCAAACCGCCGACAAAGGATATGAACGTCACCGCAGCACTCGCTGTAATGAGCATAGTTCTTATCGAGGTGGCAGGAATCAGGGCAAAGGGCACCAAAAGGTGGCTTAAAAGCTTTGCAGAGCCAATGCCGGTAATACTACCTATCAATATCCTTGAGATCTTTATCAAACCATTATCGCTGTGTATGCGATTATTTGGAAACGTCCTTGGTTCATTCGTAATCATGGAGCTTTTAAAGATGGTCGTCCCGGCAATCGTCCCGGCAGTATTCAGTTGTTATTTTGATATCTTTGATGGACTTATACAGGCATATGTATTTGTATTCCTGACAGGACTTTTCATCAAGGAGGCAACCGAGTAAGAAGACCTGATGAGGCATGAAACACCACATCATTTAATTTCACATCGTAAGCATGGAAAATGTAACATCGCTTACAAAAAGAAACAAAATAATTGCTAACCAAAAGAAAGCATATAAGCAAGAAAAGGAGAACACATTATGTCATCAACATTATTAGTAGCAATCGGAGCTGGAATCGCAGTATTAACAGGAATCGGAGCCGGACTTGGAATCGGTAAGGCAACAAGCAGCGCAGTAGACGCAATCGCAAGACAGCCTGAGGCTGAGAGCAAAATCTCTAAATCACTTCTTTTAGGATGTGCCCTTGCAGAGGCAACGGCTATTTACGGTTTCGTTATCGCATTACTTATCATCCTCTTCCTTAAATAATCAGGCAGCGTAACTGACAGTTACAACCAGATGAAACAGAAAGGAAGGTAGAGCAATGTTAAAAATTGATCCATGGAACATAATATGGACAGTAGTCAATCTGCTTTTCCTGTACTGGATATTTAAGAAATTCCTCTTTGACCGCGTGATGGGCGTGATTAATCAGAGAGACGAAATGATTCAGAAGCAGTTCTCGGAAGCAAAGAAGAGTCAGGACGATGCAGAAAGCTTAAAGAGCGACTATAAAAAGAAGCTCGAGAGTGCAAAGACTCAGGCAGACCAGATAATCCTCGATGCCAGGGCAAGAGCCGAGGCTGAGCAGGAGAAGGCTCTTGAGAGAACCAGACAGGAAGCAGACAGTATGCTTGAAAAAGCAAAAGCGGACATTGCTAGCGAGCAGGAGAAGGCAACAAAGGCCGCTGAGGCTGAAATTGCAAAACTTGCCATCTTAGCAGCGAGAAAGATTGTAAAGACAGGTGAAGCTAATGACACAGGCAGCAGTAAATAATGCAATAGTTTTGTACAGGCTGGCTGTAGAGCGTCGTGATGTGGAGGAAGCACAGAGAGTATACTTTGTGACAGAAAAGCTTGCACAGACGCTCGCAAATCCACTTATACCGCTGACCAAAAAGTATGACATCATAGAAAAGGTATACGGATTTGAGAGTGAGCCAAAGCTTATCACAAGCTTCATAAAGGAAATGGTAAAGCTTGGATATGCCGCTGAAATGAATGAAATCTTTGAGGCATATTACAGATACTGGGATGAGAAAAACCATATCATAAGAGCTGAGCTTATCAGTGCAGAGGCCGCAACCGACGAGGAAGCAAATGACGCCAAGGCGCTGCTACAAAGCAAATATCCGGAATATGAAATATCCCTTACACAGAAAGTGGACGAAACACTTTTAGGTGGATATGTGATTAAGACTCTTAATACAGAGTATGACAGAAGCTACGAAGGAAAGCTTCGTGAGCTTGAAAGAAAATTGACCAGGAGGTGACCCCTGTGGGCGCAATCAGTGCAACAGACATAATCTCCATTATCCAGAGCGAGATAGAGAATTTCGACTTCGATACCGAGAGCCGTGAGACCGGCGAGGTAATCTACGTCGGCGACGGAATCGCCACAATATACGGCATCGACCATGCCATGTACGGTGAGATCGTAGTATTCGATAATGGAGTAAAAGGAATGGTTCAGGATATCCGTCAGAATGAAATCGGAGTAATCCTTTTCGGAAGAGACCACGGAATCCATGAAGGAACCAAAGTAGTAAGAACAAAGAAAAAAGCCGGAATCCCTGTAGGCAAAGGCTTTATCGGCCGAATCATCAATGCTTTAGGTGAGCCTATTGATGGAAAGGGCGATATCAAAGAGGAAGATTACAGACCAATCGAGAATGAGGCACCGGGTATCGTGGACAGAAAGTCAGTAGATACTCCACTTGAGACAGGAATCCTCTCAATCGATTCAATGTTCCCAATCGGACGTGGACAGCGAGAGCTTATCATCGGTGACCGTCAGACAGGAAAGACATCAATTGCCACAGATACCATCATCAACCAGAAGGGCAAGGATGTTATCTGTATATATGTAGCAATTGGTCAGAAAGCATCTACAGTAGCAAAAATTGTGTCAACTCTGACAAAACACGGCGCAATGGACTACTCAATCGTGCTTTCATCAACAGCCAGCGATCCTGCATCACTGCAGTATATCGCACCATACGCAGGAACAGCCATGGCAGAGCATTTCATGCATCAGGGCAAGGATGTACTTATCGTATATGATGACCTTTCAAAGCATGCGGTAGCATACAGAGCACTTTCACTGCTGCTCGAGAGATCACCGGGACGTGAGGCATATCCAGGAGACGTATTCTATCTCCATTCAAGACTGCTCGAGAGATCAAGCCGTTTGAGCGATGAGCTTGGCGGAGGCTCAATCACAGCACTCCCAATCATCGAGACACAGGCAGGAGACGTATCAGCATATATCCCTACCAACGTAATATCTATCACAGACGGACAGATATTCCTAGAGAGCAACCTCTTCAACGCAGGTATGAGACCGGCCGTAAACGTAGGTCTTTCAGTATCCCGAGTTGGTGGAGCAGCCCAGACAAAGGCCATGAAGAAGGCATCAGGAAGCATCCGTATCGACCTGGCACAGTACAGGGAGATGGAGGTATTCACACAGTTTGCATCAGACCTTGACGATGCCACAAAAGCACAGCTTGCACATGGAAAAGCACTTATGGAGCTTTTAAAACAGCCACTTTGCCATCCACTGTCACTGCATGAGCAGGTAATGACACTTATCATGGCAAACAATGGTGTGTTTGACACAATTGAGACAAAAGAGGTCAAGAAATATCAGGGCGATATCCTCTCATACATGGATCTTTCTTATCCGGAAATCGGACAGAAAATCGAAGAGAACAGAGCCATTGATGAAGAACTCGTAAATAAAATCATGGATGCAGTAAAAGAGTATAAAGGGTAACAGGTAGTATTATGGCAAACACGAAGGAAATACAGGATCGAATAAAAAGTATCAATGATACGCTTAAAATCACAAATGCCATGTATATGATTTCTTCTTCGAAGCTGAAAAAGTCCAAAAAGATGCTGGCAGATACAGAGCCGTATTTCTTCACACTGCAATCAGAGATGAGCCGAATACTCAGGCATCTGCCTGATATGGAGGACATCTATTTCAAGACCAACGAGGATAAGCTGCCTGAGGACAGAAAGGTCGGATATATCGTAATCACAGCCGATAAAGGACTTGCGGGCTCATACAACCACAATATCCTGAAAATGGCTGAGGAGCACTTAAAGAATCATCCGAACCATTCACTTTTTGTACTCGGAGAGCTAGGACGTCATTATTTTGAACAGCGTGGAATTGAGATTGAAAAACAGTTCCACTACACAGTTCAGAATCCGACACTCAACCGTGCCAGAAATATTGCAGAAGAAATTTTGGAGCTATATCTACATAACGAGCTGGACGAAGTTTATATTATCTATACCAGCATGATAAATGCGATTCAGGAGGAAACACAGATGTCACAGCTTCTGCCACTGAAAAAGGCAGACTTCACTGTGCAGATTCCTATAGACATACCGAGGGAGGAGCTGGCACTCAAGCCATCGCCTGAGGCAGTCATGGATCGTATCGTACCAAACTACGTTGTTGGATTTGTCTACGGTGCTCTTGTAGAGTCATTTTCATGTGAGCAGAACGCCAGAATGATGGCGATGCAGTCCGCATCAAACAGTGCGAGGGACATGCTTGCAGAGCTTGACATTCTTTACAACCGTGCCAGACAGGCAGCGATTACACAGGAGATTACAGAGGTAATAGCCGGTGCTAAATCGCAGAAGAAAAAGAGAAAGTAGGCTTTTTGATGAAAACAGGAAAAATTATCCAGGTTATGGGTCCTGTTGTCGATGTAGAGTTCGAGGATGAGAACCTGCCGGCAATCAGAGACGCACTAGAAGTTTTAAATGGTGACAAAAAAAGTGTGATGGAAGTCGCACAGCATATTGGAAATAATACAGTACGCTGTATCATGCTTGCTTCCAGTGAGGGACTTCACAGAGATATGGAAGTAACAGCCACAGGCGCCGGCATCAAGACACCTGTCGGAGAGCAGACTCTCGGCAGACTGTTCAACGTGCTCGGTGAAGCTATCGACGGCGGAGCACAGCCTGATACAGAAGAAAAGTGGGAAATCCACAGAGAACCACCAACATTTGAGGAGCAGAACCCTGCAGAGGAAATCCTCGAGACAGGTATCAAGGTCATCGACCTCCTTGCCCCATATGCAAAGGGTGGAAAAATCGGACTCTTCGGAGGAGCCGGAGTAGGAAAAACAGTCCTCATCCAGGAGCTCATCAGCAATATCGCAACAGAGCACGGCGGCTACTCAATCTTTACAGGAGTCGGAGAGCGTTCCAGAGAGGGAAATGACCTCTGGACAGAAATGAAGGAATCAGGAGTTCTGGAAAAAACAGCCTTAGTGTTCGGACAGATGAACGAGCCACCAGGAGCACGTATGCGTGTAGCTGAGACAGGACTTACAATGGCAGAGTATTTCAGGGATGAGAAGCATCAGAACGTGCTGCTTTTCATCGACAACATATTCCGTTTCACACAGGCAGGTTCAGAGGTTTCAGCACTTTTAGGACGTATGCCTTCAGCCGTAGGTTATCAGCCTACACTGGCTACTGAGATGGGTGAGCTGCAGGAGCGAATCGCATCAACCAAGAACGGTTCAGTAACATCGGTACAGGCCGTATACGTACCTGCCGATGACCTCACAGACCCGGCTCCGGCTACAACCTTCGCACATCTGGATGCCACAACAGTTCTTTCAAGAAAGATTGTTGAGCAGGGTATTTACCCTGCAGTAGACCCGCTTGAGTCTACATCACGTATCCTCGAGCCTGATATCGTAGGCGAGGAGCATTACCAGGTAGCACGAAAGGTACAGGAGATTCTCCAGAAGTACAAGGAACTGCAGGATATCATAGCAATCCTCGGTATGGAGGAGCTGGCAGATGAGGACAAGGTGCTCGTATACAGAGCAAGAAAAATCCAGAAGTTCCTCTCACAGCCATTCCACGTAGCAGAGAACTTCACAGGTATCCAGGGTGTCTATGTGCCTGTAGAGGAGACCATCAAGGGCTTCAAGGCTATCATAGACGGTGAGATGGACGAGTATCCTGAGAACGCATTTTTCAATGTCGGAACAATCGAGGACGTCAAGGAAAAAGCAAAGACTATGCAGCAGTAAAAGCATAAGGAAGGACAAATCGTATGGCAACAAATACATTTTATCTAAAGGTAATAGCTGCTAACAGAGTGTTTTACTCAGGAAGATGTCGTTCCATAATAGTCCCTGAGTTCGATGGCCAGAAGGAAATCCTCGCCCACCACGAGGATATGGTCATAGCCGTCGATGAGGGTGAGATGAGATTCCAGCCGGAGGGCAGTGACAACTGGGAGTACGCGGTAGTGGGAATGGGCTTCGTAGAGATAGTCAACAACCGTGTGACACTGCTTGTCGAGACAGCCGAGCATCCGGAGGAAATCGATATAGCAAGGGCAAGAGAGGCAAAGGAGAGAGCCGAGGAGCAGCTTCGACAGAAGCAGAGTATCCAGGAGTACTATCACTCAAGAGCTTCGCTGGCCCGTGCCATGACACGACTGAAAGCAACTTCAGGAAAATAATAAATGTTAATAAATTACAAAAAAGAGGTTGTGACAACCTCTTTTTTGTTTACATTACACATGAAATGAGTTACAATGGCTATATATAGGTTAGTAATATGGTAATAGAAGACAGGTGGGAATATGAGGATAGTATATGGACTGGGAGTATTGCTGGAAGCAATACTGATTGCATATTGCGCAATCGGTTCCTTTAAAAAACATGACAGACTCGGTAAAAGTGTGTGTATATATGAGACGTTGACATTTGCCTGCGCTATTGTCTTTTTTGTTTTTACATTTGTGCCGGGGCACACTGTTACAGTACTTGCGAAAGGGCTTACTATGGCTCTGTTTGACTGGATGCTCATCGCTCTTATGTTTTATACACAGTATTATACAGGTGCTGTAAAGACCTTCAAGGGAGTGCAGGCTGCTTCCATGATATTTGCGGTGCTGGACACATATATGCTTATAGAGAACACCTGGACTAATAAGATTTTTGATATAGAATCCATAAAAGCTGAGAATATTAAGGTGGTATTCAATAATGACAGCCTATGGTACAGGCTGCATTTTATATTCACATATGCGTTTGTGATTCTGATTATTTTTACATATCTGTATATGATTATCAAATCATCGCGCATGTACAGGGAGGCATACGAGGCTATAGCGGTAGTTATCCTTATCGGCTTTTCGTTTGACATTGCTACTATAGGTTCGGACTCCATATATGACCTCACCATGATTATATATGGTGCTATAGCTATTATCATATATTACCTGACATACAGATATGTGCCGAATGAGCTTATAGAAAATATGCTCTCTCTTGTGGTCCGCGATATGAACAATGGTATCATCTGCTATGACAGAAAGGGCAGGTGCATATATTACAATGACCTGATGGAGGCTATTTACAGGCATGGCGGCAATATGTCTGTTTATGAAAGTAAATATAGTCAGTGGATTGAAAAGCTGGGAGATGACAGAAGGGACAGTATGACCTTCCAGACAGATATTGAACTAAACGGTGAAAAGCACTATTTTGAGATTGCCTACAAGCGCATATATGATGAGAGTAATCGCGTTATATGTGATTATTTTGTATACAATGACCGTACACAGATGTATGAGTCGTGGGAGCAGGAAAAGTACAAGGCATCGCATGACAGTCTGACAGGACTTTTGAACCGTGACCAGTTATATGAGGATGTGCACGATATGGTGAACAAGTATCATGACACAACCTTCTACCTGATTTGCAGCAATATAAAGGATTTCAAATTCATCAATGAGATATTTGGAATGGAGAAGGGCAATCAGGTGCTCATAAAGCAGGCGAAGCTCATGGCATCGAATCCATCTGAGAGGACCATTTGTGCAAGGCTTATGAATGACCGCTTTGCGCTGTGCCTGCCAAGAGAAGAGTTTGATGAAAAAAGAGTGGCAGATTCAATAAAAGAGTTGCAGCGTGAGTTTACCGGCAATTCTTTCCATCTGCATATGTACATGGGTGTGTATGAGATAAGAGACAGGGATGAGGCTGTCAGCATTATGGTAGACAAGGCTAATATAGCGGCTGACACCATAAAGAATAATTACGACTGCTGTGTGGCATACTATGATGAGCATCTGCATGAGATATCAATAGAGCAGAGACGTCTGCTCGGTGAGTTTGAGCCGGCATTGCAAAATGATGAGTTTGTCATGTACTTACAGCCACAGGTGAAACGTGATGGTGCTGCAAAGGGCGCAGAAGCGCTGGTACGCTGGGTTCATCCGTCAAGAGGCATCCTGACACCGTATGCTTTTATTGATATTTTAGAGAACGCAGGTCTCATTTACAAGTTAGACCTCTATATATGGGAAAAAGCAGCACAAAAGCTTGCAGAGTGGAAGGAAAAGGGATACGGAAGCTATCATATATCTGTAAATATATCTACAAAGGACTTTTACATTATAGATATATATGAGACCTTTACAGGGCTGATTAATAAATATGGCATAGCAGCGTCCAATCTGCATCTGGAGATTACAGAGACAACGCTGATGACCGATTTTGAGAAGAATATGAATATTATCCACAAGCTTCAGGGCGTAGGCTTCAGGGTGGAGATTGATGATTTCGGAAGCGGTTACTCATCACTCAACATGCTAAAGGACATCAGTGCTGATGTACTGAAAATCGATATGGGCTTTCTTCGCAAATCTGAGAACGAGGTCAAGGGACGGGATATATTAGAGAGTATCATCACGCTTGCAGGCAAGATAGGCATGGACGTCATCACAGAGGGTGTGGAGACGAAAAAGCAGCTTGATATGCTTACAATGATGGGATGTCATGAGTTCCAGGGATATTATTTCTCAAAACCGGTACCGGTATCTGAGTTTGAAGAAAAGTATCTGGTATAGCTATTATGTATATCCAATATATATTTTAGGTATTGTGCAAAATTTAATACACTGTATATTTGGGGCGGGTATTGAAATATCCGCCCTTTTTTTCTATAATAATAAACCGTGTGGATTGCTGTAAATATGTAATTGCTGTGGGTCACACGAGGGTGTGGCAGCTAACAGCGAATATGAGAAAAAGAGGCGAAAAAATGACTGAAAAAGAAAAAATAAGGATTCAGACATCAGAGACCTTTTTGCTGAGTGCGATTCTGGCACTTTCCGGAGGCTTTCAGGATGCCTACACCTACAACGTGAGAAACAAGGTGTTCTCGAATGCGCAGACAGGAAACGTGGTGCTGATGAGCCAGCATCTGATGATAGGTGAATGGATGAAGGGACTATCGTATCTTTTCCCAATCCTTTCATTTGCACTCGGTGTGCTTGTGGCAGAGAGAATCGGGCATAGATATAAGAAGGCAAAGCGCATCCACTGGCGTCAGATAGTAGTGATGATAGAGATAATCATACTGTTTGTGGTCGGCTTCATACCACACAGGTACGATATGATAGCGACCATGCTTGTATCATTCAGCTGTTCTATGCAGGTGCAGTCCTTCAGAAAGGTAAACGGCTACGGCTATGCCAGCACCATGTGCATCGGCAACTTAAGAAGCGGCACAGAGAGTCTGTCAATATATCTGCGTGACAGAAATATCGGGGCACTGAAAAAGACCGCGCACTACTATGGAATTATTCTGATATTTGCAATAGGAGCAGGTATAGGCGGAGTGTGCTCACTGCACATAGGAATACGCGCTATATGGGCTTCAAGCGTGCTGCTTGCCATTGTATGTACAATGATGGTCAGGGAACACAGATAAACAGTTACAAATAGTCACGAAATATATATAACGGAGATACAATATAAAATGAAATTATTAAAGCAATTTCTCATCATACTTGCGATTTCGTTTGTAGGTGAGATACTCAAATATTTACTGCCATTGCCTGTTCCGGCGAGCATATATGGCATGGTTATACTTTTCATAGGTCTGCTGACAGGCCTGATACCGCTTAACTCTGTAAGGAGTGCAGGCAAATTCATGATAGAGATAATGCCTGTCATGTTTATCCCTGCGGGAGTGGGGCTTATGTCATCCTGGGGCAATCTTAAGCCGGTGCTTGTACCGGTGATTGTAATCACGGTTGTGGCACTTCTTACTGTAATGATTGCTACAGGACATGTTTCACAGCTCGTAATCCGTATGCAAAAGCGCAAGAGGGCTGATGCTGGAGAAAATAAATAAGATAGAGGATAATCATAATGGATAATTTGTTTCAGACATCACTTTTTGCCGGTGTCACGGTAAGTCTGGTTGCATATCTGATAGGTATGCTTTTAAAGAAAAAGTTTAAGCTTGCAATACTCAATCCGCTTCTCATTTCAATAGTACTGACCATCATAGTGCTTGTTGTGGCAGATGTGGATTATGACACATACAATAAGGGGGCATCGTACCTTAGCTGGTTTCTGACACCGGCCACGGTATGCCTTGCGATACCGCTCTATGAGCAGTGGACCCTGCTCAAGAAAAATATAGCAGCAGTCGCGCTCGGACTCACGGCAGGCGTCATAACAAGCCTTGTGACCGTGCTTGTGCTGTCAGTGCTTATGGGGCTTTCACACGAGGACTATGTCACACTGCTTCCAAAGTCCATCACGACAGCTATCGGTATGGGCGTATCAGAGGAGCTCGGCGGATATGTGACCATCACTGTCGCAGTTATCGTCGTGACAGGTGTGCTTGGAAATATACTCGGAGAGTTTGTTTGCAAAATATTCAGAATCACTGAGCCTATATCGAAGGGACTGGCGCTTGGTGCTTCATCACATGCCATCGGAACAGCGAAGGCTATCGAGATTGGCGAGATAGAGGGCGCCATGAGCTCTCTTGCTATCGCGGTGGCAGGAATACTTACGGTGGTGTTTGCATCGGTGTTTGCAAACTTTTATTGATTTGTCTGAGCGCTTCCTGCGCGTTGGCTTTTTTACAGAAAGGAGCTATATTTATATGATAATTACAATTGCTAGAAAGTGCGGTTGCGATGCAGATAGTATCGGTAGAGCAGTCGCTGAGAAATATCATTTACATTTCATGGACAGAGAGGCTATTGCGGCCGGTGCCAAAGAGGCAGGCTGCTACGATGAGTATGAGGAGTTTTACAGTGAGAGACCGGTTAATTCCCTGCTTTACTCTATTGTGATGGAGACGGAGGAGGATAATGTGCTGCATGATACTCCGGCTAGGGCTCTTACATTTATAGACAGGCTGCCGCTTGAGGACGGCTGTGAGGGATATGTGATTCAGGGACGGTGTGCAAACTTTGCCTATCAGGGAAGAGATGATGTTGTCTCAGTTTTCCTGACAGCGAATGATGCATTCTGCGTTGATACTGTGGCTGATACACATGGAGTCTCAGTGAGAAAGGCAAAGACTGTTGTGCGTGAGACAAATGACAACAGAAAGACCTATCACAAATACTATACCGGACAGGAGTGGGGGCAGGCAGAAAACTATGACCTGTGCCTGAATGTGGCAAAGCTCGGTGTAGATGGTGTGATTGCGATGATTGACAGTTTCATACAAAATAGAAAATAGAAGTGTATATACAAAAGCCGAATCCATGGGAGTGTGGATTCGGCTTTTTGAGTTTGTTTTTGAAAATAAAAATTCATCGTTGGAAAAATGTACGGAATTATGTTACAAACACAGCAAAGAATATCAAGAATAATGTTGCAAATACATAGAAAACATCAAGAATAATGTTACAACGGGGATATATCTTGAAAAAATAGCTAATTAACGTTATAATATAATTAGCTAAAAAAGAAATGGATAGGAGGAAGGCATATGAATACAGCAACAGCAACTGCAACAGAAATGCAGAACAATTTTGGGAGATATTTGAATCTTGTTATGTCAGGACATGAAATCATTGTTACAAAGAATGGTCATGAAGTGGGAAGATTTATTCCTAAGGATGCCGCAGTATCATATTTGACGGATTCTCTAACAGGAATACTTCAGGATAATGGTAATTTAGATGAGATAAAAACCGAAAGTATGAGGGAAAAATATGGTTTTGTTGATTGATACTAACATTATACTTGATGTTTTACTAAGTCGCTCAGATTTTGTGAAGGAATCATCTATAATTTGGAAACTTTGTGAAACTGAACAGGCAAAGGGATATATATCTACATTAACTTATGCAAATATGATGTATATCATGAGAAAACAAATGACTCCAGAGCAGATAGAAGATGTATTCCGCAAGTTAAAACTTATTTTTGAGTTTGCTGATTTTAGTTCAGTTGTGCTTGAGATGGCTGTAAATATGAAGTGGAAAGATTTTGAAGATGCCATACAAAGTGCAACTGCTGAATATGTTCATGCAGACTATATTATTACGCGCAACATCAAAGACTTCACGCAAAGTAAGGTTATGGCACTTACACCTGCGGAACTTTTGGCAAGAATTTAATTGCAATGAATCAAATAATTAAAAGTGTAATATTATTGGTAAAACAGATAGGAGGCATATATGTTAAACGGTGTGGGAACAAATATTTCAATGGCATATACTTCAAATTATAATAAGAAGTCAACAGGCGATAAAATGGATATAGAGTTCGAAATAGGAAATAGTGAGCAAAATTCCTTAAATAAATGTGGGGAGAGGCAGAGTGAGCTTACTGAAATATACATGAATATGTTGTCGGAAAATAACAGTTCTCTTTACAATAAATTGGTAAATAATAAAAATGCAGTTGAACAGGTGTCACCGGATAAGGAAATTCCAAATGATAAGCTGAAAAATATCGGAATGACAAGTTTTGGACTGTCTGATACAGAAAGCCAGATAGTTTTAGCTTCATATGTGAAAACATCAAAGGAGGATGATCCTGTTGTTCAAGTGGCATATGGACATGGTGATAACAGAAAAGTATATCATGTGCATGTAAATGATGTTGATACGTCGAATGCATCGGATCTGGAAATGTTTGCGCTTATGTCATATGATGGGTATAAAGGAAGAACTGCACCTGATTCGATAAATAATTATTCTGCCTATAAAACAATGAAAGCAGATGCTGGTTATGGAATGGCTTCTGCTGATGAAAATAGCTTTGTAAACAAGAAAGTGAATGCTGATTATTTATTGGAGCAAATATATGATTCATTAAAGAAGCGGGAAACAGAACAAGAAGCAAAGAGCTTTGATGTCTGTGAATATTTGCTCCAGATGATAAAAAATCGTTAAAAGAAACAGCTTTCAGTGCCGAAGCATAATAATCGTATGGAATGACTTGGTAGGATCATCAAAGTAAAAAGTCATTTCACCGTTATACTTCTTAACAATATTTTCTATACTACGCATACCGAATCCATGAAACTGTGGATTCGGTTTTTTAGTTGGTAAAAGGTTGCCATTCTTATCAATAGGATTTACGCGGCAGGAATCAATGAGCGTGATAATGGTCATGTTATTGTTCTCTTTCTGAAAAACATTGAGTTCTATAAAAGGATTAACTGTTTTTTCGGCTGACTCTACAGCATTATCCATGAGATTACCGAAAAGTACACTGAGATCATCATATGTCACGAAATCAATACACTTACTTCTTATATCAATATGCAGCGCAATCTTTTTCGTAAGACATATTTTCTGGTAACGGCAGAGCAGTGCATTTAAAAGGTCATTATCGCATACCCGCACGGAGTGCTTTAACTCAGAGGAACCGAGTACGTGGGTAAGGTATGCTGCGATTTTTTCAGAATCGTGCTGTTCATTCAGTGAGGCTATGGCATTGAGATGCTTTTTGATGTCATGAATGAGAACTTTTTGTTTCTCATCCTGTGACACGAGGGCTTTGTAGTATTCTACAGAGTCGGCATCACGCTGGTTCTGAAGTGTGAGCTCTGCTATTTCGAAATTTTTTTGTTTAATATGTTCAAAAAGTCCAAAAATGAGAATATTAATAAGTAGAATAAAAAGCATGCTTATACTTATCATTGCATCAAGTTTGTTTTTCAATGGAGTTGTAAGACACAGATGTATAAAAGTAAAAGATATCCATAATGATAATATTGGAATTATACATAAGAGAAAACATTCTCTAGAAGAAAATGGTATGGTATTGTTGCTATTTTTTAACAAGGTATGTGATATAAAAAATGTGATGATAAAATATAGTAATTTGCTGATTATAGCCATTACGAGAGTAATGTGATGTATATAAATTTCGGTATAAAAATGCACACTTATATTTGAATAAATAGTAAGAACAATGAGTTCTGTAAAGATCATTGTAATGGTAAGGATAAGTGAGTGAAAAACAGCATTTAACTTTGTGGTTTGAAATAAGCAGCAGAAAATGAATATATGAAAAATAAAAAAAACTATGACATTAATATATGGATTTTGTAAAAGTGAAATTATGAATAATGTTGAGTATAAAATAAAAATTGCGATAAAAGTTTTAAAATGGGAAAAGCGATCTGAAAATATATTAGAAGTATATTGAATACAAATCAGAGCTTCTGCAATATAAATTAAAAAATAATAAATTGTAGTATTCATAATACTTACCTCTTACTTTCCATAAACATCAAATATGCTTTCTTAAATTCGGTGAATTTTCTTCTTGTTAAATACGCTGTGAACTGACCATCACAAAGGTATATCAGCTCGTGATCAAAGCTTGTTACCATAGCCATATTAACAATATAGCTGCGGTGAGACTGAAAAAAAGGTAGCCTGTGGCAGATGATCTATCCAAAATTGAAGTGTCTGAGTGGAATCCAAATCAGCCGTAGAAGTGTGTACTATAACTTTTCTACCCTTTGCTTCCACATATACGATATCGCAAGTCAAAACAGACGTAACTCCGGATTTTGTTTCAACAGCGATTTTTTGATTGATAGAATAGTATAATTCAAGTGCATCATCTAAATTTTGGAATAACCGTTGTTTATCTATTGGCTTAGATAAGTATCTGAATACATGAAACCTCATGGCAGCATCCAGATATTCGAGGTAAGATGTCACTATAAAAATAATAACGGATTCATTCTGCTTTTTTAGTTCATTTCCCACATAGATGCCGTCAAAACCGGGCATTTCCACATCTAAAAAAACGATATCTTTTTGGGATTTATCAGAAAGAAGGCTGTCCCCATCATTAAAGGTTACAATATCGAGATTATTTACTTTCTTTTTGTTGAAATATGTTTTGATTATTTGGGATAGTGACTGCGTGATAGATAGATCATCGTCACAAATAAGTATTCTCATTAAAAATCTCCTCTAAAAACATGGTTGTTGATATCATTATAGAAGAGTATGAGAATTAAGACAAGAAGAGCGTACGAAAAAACATAAATAAGTTATTTTTGGTTTGATTTATTCGGATAAAGCTCAACCAACAGCTCAGTAAATCTGCGTGTAAGTTCAACGGAAGTATCATCACAAAGAGTAAGATTATCCATCACTTGAAGTGGAGTGTTAGAGAGATGTGTACATCCGTTTATTAAATAATCAGGATTTATAGATAATGTATTACATATAGAAACAAAAAGCTCAAAGCTTAGATGCTGAGAGCCACATTCAATCGCAGAAATGTGATTTTGAGAGATATCCAATTTTTCTGCAAAATCTGCTTGTGTCATATTTAATTCTTTACGACGCTGCTTAATGCGTTGTCCCATAGTAATGTAATCAAAATCCAAGATCATTAATTCCTTTCATATTTTATGTTAATGGTAGCAGTTATTTAAATAATAATGAACAAAGTAATACAGATATATTCTGTAATATAGATAATTTATAATTGCATGAATGAAAAAATCTGCGGGACAGTGTAAAAATGACAAATATTAGCCATATTACGACAATTTTAAGAGAAAAATGCTGTTTAGAGTAAACAATATAGATTTATTATAAAAAAAGCTTTATCATCAATTATAAGAAAATGATGGCAAGTAGAAGTTGATGAATATTTACAAAAGGAGGCAACTAATGAAGATTGCGACAGACAGAAGAAAAAACATTATTTCACATGTCAAAGGTACACTTGATACGATGCTTAGAGTAGAAGCAAACTCAGCATCCTGTGGTGTGATGTATGAACCTGAAAGCCCAAAAGAATTATCAAAATTTAAAAGGAAAACTAAATAATATGAGTGAGAAAATAGCAGATTGGTTAATAGAACAGAAAGCTATTTCCACTGGCGAACGTGAACTGTATGCATATGCAGTTCATTGTTTGTTCTCGCTCCTATATCCGATTGCTTTTGCTTCGGTTATAGGAGCTTTTTTGGGAATGCCGATAGAGGCAGTAGTTATGATTATGTCATTTATAGCAGTTAGGAAATTTTCCGGTGGGTATCATGCGGATAGTTTCTATAAATGTCTTATCATATCCAGTATAGTAATTATGACTATGCTACAGATATCAAATTATATAAATAATAATTTGCTCTTTAATGTTATATATATTGCCTCAAGTATCTTATTGATGATTTTTAGTCCAATAGATTCTGCAAACAAACGGCTTGATAATGATGATAAAAGATTTTGTAAAAAAATAACGATTTTAATAGTAGTGGTTTTGTTTATTATTGTGGAATTGCAATGGATAGCGGGATATAGATATTATACAAAGTTTATTGAATCTGGAGTAATGTTGGCAGAGATATTACAGCTACTTGCTATATTTAACTTAAAGTATGATAGAAAGTAAAGGAGAGGATTGTATGCATATTAGGTATTCTACAGATGATTATGAAAAATTAGACGGACAGCATAATATTATGGTTTTAGTTGGAAATGGGTTTGATATTGCCGTTTTGAACAAATATGGTGATAAAAAGATGAATGGAAAATCCACGAAATATTCTGATTTTTTTGAGTATGTTACATATTTTAGATTATGTGATGACAATAACTTAATATATAAGAAGATGAAAGAGGATCATGAGCAGAATAAAGAGAACTGGTGTGATTTTGAAAGCTCTGTTGATGAATTACTGGGGGAGATGATAAATGATGGACGACAAGGCGAAATTCCAAAATTAGAAACGGATCTTGACGCTATACAAAATTCATTTTCTCGATTCTTGAATGATATTGTGACTACTGATGTGGTGTTAAAATTAAACGATAAGTCAAAGGCGAATAAGTGGGCAGATACAAGCTTGAGCAAGTTTATGGGAGATATTAACCCTAAAGATGATATGATGTTTGTGAAAAATACATACCATTATAATTTGTACAATTTTATATTTGTTAATTTTAATTATACAGAATTATTGGATAATTACATATATTTAGATAAGTCACAATTCGAACCGCATAGGCACAAAAATGCAGATAGAAATTTTACATTTTTCCCCAATCCTGATGGAAAATTAACGGAATTTAATGAGGATACTTCTTGGTCATCTTATATTATGACTAATATTATTCATCCGCATGGAAGACAGAATATTCCACGTTCGATGATATTCGGAACAGAATTAGAAAATTATGATAAAAGTAAAGCTGAAAAGCGATTAATCAAGTCATATTGGGCACAGGATGATTTAAAATACAAGAGATATTTTAAGGATACTGAATTGTTTATTATTTATGGAATGTCAATGTCTAATACTGATGGGTGGTGGATGAACAACATATATAATTCACTAAAGATGAGGGAGTCGGAACTGATTATATACAATTTTGAAGAAGAATTATCAGATGATGATGTAAAACAAAAGTTTCTAGATGCATGTACTTATGTGGATGCATCTGAGTCGGAAAATGTAAAAGCAAAAATATATGTAGTTCAATTGCAAAATAATGAGAATTATTTTCTGGGATTAAAAGAGTCAAATTAAATATTTTAATCAGAGGTAAGTAAACTGTCTATGTAATATTATAAGAATCCGTTGCAATTATCAGATGTGCAGCGGATTCTTTTGTATTACGAGAATTATAGAGAGTATCTCTAAATGTGGGAAGTCTTTAATTTGTTATGATGCATTGAATGGTGTTTATTGGAGTTTTATAATATGTTAAAATTGATCAAATTATGAAATTATTGAGCAAATTATGAAATACAATAACTAAAATCGACCAGAAATGATTAAAAAATGTCATCCCATGTAAAGTGTATTGAAATATGTAAAATAGTAGCTATAATTAAAATTGATATCAAATTAACGAAACAATAATTATTGTTAATATGTGAATTATGAATAATTTTGGAGGAATTGCCATGAAGAAAAAAGTAATATCAAAGATGTTGTTTTTTTAATTTTACTTGGGACAATAGGTGTGTATGCACAATCCTTTAAGTTTAGTCTTTCGGTACAAAATTGTGGATATACAGGTGAAGTGAAAAAAGCATCTGCTTCAGATATTGCCACTGTAATGCAGACAAATACGAGAGTAAATGGATATGTAATTGAAGCTAGAGTATGTAATCCGTCAGGTTATGCAAAATCATCAATTGCAACAATAAACGGTGTTGCAACTGGATATCCTTCATATTCCGGATATGGAGTATTACCGGGTGATTATCTTAGATTAAAAATTACAAATCCTGCGAGGAATAATGCATCTATAAGTCCGCAAGGGGAATGGATACCATAAATTGAGAGCAGGCATTAACTAGAGTTAATGTCTGCTTTTATAAATTATTAGGAGGAAGTGACTATATGCGTAAAAGAAAAATGTTAATTATATGCATGGCAGTTGTAATGATATTTACAGCCTGTGAACCTATGAGCACGAAAGAAGAGAAAATAAATGGGGATGAACTCGCAAAAATAGAAAAAAAGAGTCCGATGGAAATTGGCAGACATTTAATGATGAATCTTTCGGATAATATTAAGGTTGATGCGGATATTACAGGAATTAATGAATTGAGCGAGTATAAGGCTTCATCATTTAAGTGTACTCTACATACATTTGATGAAATAAAGTCATATAAACAGTTAAGCGATTATTTTGATATTGAAGAAAAAGATGCAGAAGTAGAGCAAACAGAGGACAAATTACCTAATGGTAATAATATGCAAATTGTGAATAATACGGGAAATGAAAATGCTTTTGATTTACAGGTGAGGACAGTATATGTATGGGGAATTGATAAAAGTTGTATTAATGCAGCTACTGTTGGATTTGGAGAAGATATTTTTCAATGGGGGGTTACTGATGTTGAAGCGTATAGAAATATAGTTAAGGAGGACGTAGACCTATCATTTATGAAAGAGAACGAGGCTGAAAAAATATCCAGAGAGTTTGTGGAAAATCTCGGGATTGAATTGATAGAGGATAGATTATGTTATGCTGGAACATATCAGGATTATCAGTATTACATAAAACAAGATAAACAAATAAGCGATTACTATGCAAGCATAGGAGCTGTACCAGAGAACTTTACATCTTCTATGGATGCGTACCATTTTGAATTTTTTCAAGGATATAATGAAATACCAATTTTACAACGAGAATCGGAGATAATGCCAGAAGGAGTATTTTATATTCCGAGTAGGTGCAAGATACTTTACGACAGTTCGGGCATTATTGATTTTGAAATTGCGACAATGTTCGATATAGAAAAAGAAACTATATCCGAAAAAAAGAAAATTATTGACATAGCTACTATACTCACAAAATTTAAGGAAAGTATGAATGGTGTAATTACAAATGGAGATATATCTATTGCTGAAATAGGATTAGCATATCTCCCTATATTATGTGATTCGAATAATATGGAGTATGAAGCTGATCCAACTTGGTATATAATATATGATTTGCCGGATTCATTTGAAGGTGGGGGAACAAGAAAAATGAATTTATATAATGCGTATACAGGTGATAGCTTATGATGAAAGGTATAAGACTGGAGCTGATAAAAACATTAGGAAGTAAAAGATTTGCGATAAGTATTTTTATGATTGCTCTAGGAATGTTGCTTAATTTTATTACAGATTCCAGATATTCAAGGTATACTAGTGTTGATGTGTGTCTGGCAGCTGCGTTTGATAAAAGTTTTTCTTTGACAATATTATTATTGTGTGTTATCCCATCGGGACTACAGCATTGCATTGAATACAATACAGGATTACATAAGTATGAAGTAATCCGTTGTGGTGTGAAAAATTATACTATTTCAAAGACAATTTCTGCTGTTGTGGGAGGTTTCCTTTCAACGATTGTTGGAATGGTTATGGCTATAATTGAAGCATATATGGTTACTATGATAACGAATAAAACAACAAAAAATATTGTTTCAAGTCGGTTAGCTATGGAACAGGAAATATGGAAAATATTAATATATTCCATATTATGTGCTGTAATAGCGCAGACTGCGTTTACAGTATCATGCTATATTTCTGATGTTTATGTAACAATAATAATGCCTATGCTATTGTATTGGGCATTTAATAGCGTTCTTGACAATAATTTTCCTGATTTTATGAGATTAAGCGTAATATATTATCCTATAACAAGTAATACAAGATGGAATAACTTTTGGATCGCATTTGGATATGCGTTATTAATCTCTCTATTTTTAGTTTTATTTTTAAATGAAATCGCTTATACAAAAATAAAAAGGAGAATGGAAAATGGTTAAAATTTGCGAGGCAGCTGTATTGAATGTAAGAAAATGGTCAAGTTGTTATCGGATATATATGATAGTACCACTCATAATAGTATTTACCAATATTCATGCGAAATGGATATACAGATATATAGAGGATCAACAGCTTGCAATATCAAATTGGTATTGTGTATTTCAAATGGGAGATGGGATAACTAGAATGTTATTTTACTTTGCACTTATATTATTGGTATGTAATGCGCCATACAGTGATGAACAACAGCTTTTTTCGCTTATTCGTCTTGGCAGAAGAAAATGGATGTGTGGACAAATATTATATACATTTCTGGCAAATGTGATTTTTTTTATTATGGTTGCTATTATAGGAACTCTTATGTTTTTCCCGCATGTTGGTTTTTCTTCAAATTGGGAAGCAATTATTGTTACACTTTCAAAGTCTGAATATGGGAAAACGGCTGGGATTACTCAGGAAGTATTACAAGCATATAGTCCTGTAAAAGCTTTTTTATTAACATATAGTCTAAATATATTGATTGGATTTATGATTAGTTTGATTGTTCTATTAGTAAATATGTTAAATTATCATGTGAAAGGAAGTGTTGTCGCAGTAGGAGTGGTGGTGATTTCGCAACTGGCAGGTAATTATTCTGAGGTATTACCATGGCTTAATTTTATATCACCTATAAGTTGGAGTTCACTTGATATTTTTGCGGCAAAATACACCAATATTAGTATAATATATGCATATGCGTTCTTAATTATAATGATAGCTTGTTTATTGAAAATTATTATGATTAAGAACAGAAACTATGTGATGCAAGTGAAAGGGGATTTCTGAAATGATAATTATAGAAAATGCTACAAAAAAGTTTGGAACCCAGACTGTATTAAATAATGTATCGTTGACTTTAGAAGACGGAAAGATATATGGTTTTGTAGGACAGAATGGCTGTGGAAAAACAGTTTTATTTAAGAGCATATGTGGATTTATATATCTTGACAGAGGAACAATAACAGTTGATGGAAAGGTTATAGGAAAAGATATTGATATAATAAAAGATGCTGGGATAATAATAGAAAGTCCGGGATTTTTACCCAATTATTCGGCATTTAAAAATCTAAAATTTCTAACTATGATAAAAGATAATATTGGAGATGAACAAATAAAGAGTACACTTATTAGTGTTGGCTTAGATCCGGAAAGCAAAAAGGTGGTAGGGAAATTTTCATTGGGAATGAGGCAGCGTCTTGGAATTGCACAGGCAATAATGGAGAATCCTCATATTTTAATACTTGATGAACCTATGAATGGTTTGGATAAGCGAGGAGTGGAAGACATTAGAAAAATTCTAATGGATTTGAAAAAGAAAGGAAAACTTATTCTTCTTGCAAGTCATAATCCATTAGATATAGATATATTATGTGATTGCGTCTATGAATTAGATGCAGGGACAATTGTTAACCAGAGAAGTATATTACCACGATAATAAAACATGTATAACCGAAAAAATCTTCTCATGAAAATAAGTTGAGTTTATTATAGAGAAGTACACCTAGTGAATTAATGGATAATTACATATATTTAGATAAGTCACAATTTGAACCGCATAGGCACAAAAATGCAGCTGTATGAGCCGATGAATGCACTTGATAGTATAGGTGTAAATGATATAAGAGAAATACTGCTTGATCTCAAAAAGCAGGGAAGACTGGTTATTTTAGCCAGTCACATACATGAGGATATAGAAATATTGTGTGATGAGGTCGTGAAGATAGAGGCTGGAAAGGTCAGTATTATGTAAAAGTGAAACTCCGGGCAGATTGCTCCGGAGTTTTTTACAACTATGACACATCACAGGTTTATAATCATCATAACAATTAAACATCAGCAATCAATCAAGGAGAAGAAAGAATATGAGGAAAAAGAAAATTACAGCAATAATGGCAGTGATTATGATGGCAGCGGGGCTTTCAGCCTGCTCACAATCAAATGCCAGGCTAGAGGGAAAATCCGGTATTGTAAAGGATGAGGCTTCAAAGACCGAAGGTGACACCAGTGTAGTAGACCAGACTCCGGCTACATATGTGCTGGATGCGGAGTATGTTAACAAAGACGATATCGTGTCAGTTGATGATACAATTGAGATAAATGGAATTACTTATAAAATTGAAAAGTATGAGCATACCACAGAGTTTGGAAACAGAAATAAGGATACTGTTGCGGATTATTTGAAAGATAGATGTGAAGGAAATATAGATGAAAATTATAACCTGAGCAATGGCTATAGTTATCTTTTTATAACGTTGACATTCACTTATAAGGATGGAGATGATAAGCAGCTTGAAGGAAATAGAAATGCAGGTATTCTGTATGCCATCAAGGATGATATGGAGAGAATACAGCAAAATTCAGATAGTGTATACATAGATAGCTATTGGCTTGGAGGAGATGAAAGTGATGTATATCATTATGTTTTAGGCAAAGGCGAGTGTATTACATCAGAGCTTGGATATATTATTCAGGATGAGGGAATACCTGAAGACTCTAAGTATATTTATTATTGTATAGAGGGTATAGATTCAAAAACCAATGATAAGGTGCAGAAATATTTTAAACTGGAGCTGTAGTTATGAATAGAATATTTAAACTCGAAATTAAACGTGCTTTTAGAAATAGATTATTTGCTGCCACATTGTGTGTTGCGTTTGCAATATGTGTATGGCATTTTATGGAAAATGTGTGGATATGGAGGATGTATGTTTACTACGACACGTATCCATTGTCTGCATATGAGAAATGGATAGGTGCGGATAATGCAAGTGTGCAGCCGTTGCTGCTTTATCTGATAATGCCTGCTTTGTGTGCAATACCGTATGGCAGAAGCTTTTATTTTGATGTTAAGTCAGGGTATGCTGCCCAGATTATATCAAGAGGAAAGAAGAGTGATTATATAAGAGCAAAATACGGAGCTGCATTTGTAAGCGGTGCGCTTATTGGAATGATACCACTGGTGTTTGACTTTCTGCTTACTGCAATGGTATTTCCGATGGTAATACCACAGGTAGGAACAGGAACATTCCCGGTAGCGGCAATGGATATCATGTCAGGGGTATTTTATACACATCCACTTGTATACAATCTGATTTTTGTGCTGATTGATGGCTGCTTCTGGGGACTTTTAAACTGTGCGGTGTTGTGGGCGGTTAATTTTGTAAGAAACCGGTTCTGGATATTGCTGACACCATTTATCATATACATATTTGTGTTCTGTATGGTTCATTTTGTAAACAGGGTGAGTTTATCACCGGTAATGTTTCTTAGACCAAGTGCACCGTTTAGAAATGATATCAGGGTTGTGATCTGTGCGTTTATTATCCTTATAGTGGTAAATATTATATTTTACATACATGCGGTAAAGAAAGAGCTTGTTGCTTATGAATAGGAGAATTTTTGCAAATCTGATCTTATATGATATCAGAAAAGGATTTAGGGAAAACAAGATAAAATGGATAGTCGGAGTATTCATATTTGTATTTTTTTCATTTATCACCGTCAGTGATTTTAGTGTAAATTCACCGGAGCTTGGATTTTTGGCATACTTTACAAATATACTTCAGGGTATGCCGCCATACATAAAGACAGATGACAGCGTATTTACCATTCCGGTGTCGTGGTTTTTGTTTTATGCGTTTTTATTTTTTATGGTAGGATTTTATCCATTGTCAGATCTGTATGGTGCAGGCAAAAAGACACTGATATTGTCAGGCAGCAGGTTTAAGTGGTTATGGAGTAAGTACATATGGACGGTCATAAATGTGATTATGTATTATGCTGCAATGATACTGGTTCTTGTGGCTGTGACATGTGCAATCGGGAAGTGGAGCACAAAGCCTGATGATATGCTCATGGAAATGGGAATAGATATGCAGCAGTTTTCGACCGGAAATGAAGTGCTTGTATGGCTGATACTGCCAATGTTATGCGCCTGTACAATTGCGGTGGTGCAGCTTACTATCAGTATTTTTGCCGGTGCGATCGCTGGATATATTGTTTCCATAGTTTATCTTGTGGTGTCTGTTTACTGGGTGAGTCCGTTTCTTATGGGCAATTATCTTATGATCATCAGAAACAACAGGCTCTGTGCGGGCGGAATGGATGCGGCTGCCGGAATAATAAGCTGCATTATTGTGATGGTGGTTTCTATTGTGCTCGGAAGTGTGTATTTTAACAGAAAAAATATTTTGTGAGGTATTTTTATGAAGATAGAGATAGAACATGTTTCTAAAAAGATAAAGGATGCTCTGGTACTCGATGATGTATGCATGACACTGGAAAGTGGTAATATATATGGATTTCAGGGAGTAAACGGCTCCGGCAAGACAATGCTGATGAGAGCGGTAAGCGGACTTATGTATCCTACAAGCGGCACCATCAGTATCGATGGTAAGGTGCTTGGAAAGAATATGGCTTTTCCGGAAAAGATAGGTATGCTTATTGAGAACCCTGCCTTTATAGATAGTTATACAGGCTATGACAATCTAAAAATGCTTGCATCAATAAATAAAGGTGAAGTTGATATAAGCAGGGCACTTGAAACTGTTGGACTGAACCCACAGGATAAGAGAAAGTATAGAAAATATTCTCTTGGAATGAAGCAGAGACTGGGGATTGCATGTGCCATTATGGAGGAACCAAAGCTTCTTTTGCTGGATGAACCTTTTAACGCCCTGGACAAGGAGGGGCAGGAAAAACTGTCAGAAATCATAAGGGATATGCGCGATAAAGGAAGTCTTATACTGCTTAGCTCTCACGATAAGGATGAGCTTGAAAATCTATCCGATGTAATCTATCTGGTGGACAGCGGAAGATTTAAATTGAAGTAACGAGGAGAATTTATTATGAAGCAAAGGAAATCAAAACAAGTAAGACTTTTTTCGGGAATGCTCATAGGAATTGTGATGATTGCTGTTTTGGCAAGGATTGTTTATCTGAATCATTGCTATCCATCCCCAAAGGTCATCACATATACAGACAATGACACTATAAAGCTTGGAAATTATGAGATAAAGCAGACCGGATGGGAGTGGGGCGATGGCAGTCTCCTAAAAGAAAAATGTCCGGATTATGTATATCATCAGATGGATGATGGTTCAGAGTATCCTTTCGACAGTGTGCGTGTGGGATTTATAACGTTGTCAGTTACCAAAGTAAAGGACGATACAACATCACTTGACCTTACAAGCCTTGCGTTTGAAATGGGAACCAATGGTAATCAGTATGACATGGAACTGTTTTTTAAATTAAATCCTACTTTGGAAGCTTTGGAGATAAAGCTTAATGCCGGTGAGGAGACGTCCTTTGTTATACCATATACAATGAATGAGCAACAGGTATCAAAGAAAGACTGGAACAGGGCAGATAAGATGAAGCTGTATATGGTGCTGCAGTATTATCCGCAGAAGATAAGGTTGTGCTGTAATTAGTTAATAAAAAGTTTATAATTTTTATTAGCACTCACTATTGACGAGTGCTAATAATGGTGCTATAACATACTTGTAAACAAAAGAAAGCAAATTTCCAAAAGGAAAGTTACAGGTATATAAGGAGGTATGACCTATGTTATTAACAACTACAAACAACAACTTATTTGATACATTTTTCAGTGATCCATGGTTCAATGATCCTTGGTTTGATGACAGGGACGTACAGAAGGCACAGAAGAAATTATACGGACACAACGGAAAGAGAATGATGCTCACCGATATCAAGGAAAGCGATAAAGGCTATGAGCTTGAGATGGATCTTCCGGGATTCAAAAAGGATGAGATTAAGGCTTCTTTAGAGAATGGTTATCTGACCATTACAGCAGAGAAAGGCTTAGAGAAAGATCAGAAAGAGGAAGAGGGCAAGAAGTATATCTGCAGAGAGCGCTACTCAGGAAGCTGTCAGAGAACCTTCTATGTGGGTGACGAGATTGAGCAGGATGACATAAAGGCATCCTTCAAGCATGGAATCCTTCGCCTGGATATTCCAAAGAAGCAGCCTAAACCACAGGTTGAGGAAAAGAAATGTATCTCCATCGAGGGATAATCAGATATTGCAAATGATAAGCGGGCTGCCTGTGCAGTCCGCTTATACTATATGGTGTAATGTATATTGTTTAATTATGATGATAAATTGTTACAGGTAAATAGAAAGGCAGGTGAGTATAATGGCAGCAAAGAGAGATTATTATGAGACTCTCGGAGTGAACAAGAGTGCGGATAAAGAGGCAATAAAGAGGGCTTATCGTAAGCTGGCAAAGAAGTATCATCCTGATACAAATGCAGGCAATCCGCACGCTGAGGAGATGTTCAAGGATGTCACGGAGGCATACAATGTCCTCAGTGATGAGAAAAAACGTAAGCTTTATGATGAGTTTGGCTTTGCTGGTCTGCAGGAGGGCTTTTCCGAGGAGGCTGCAAGACAGGCTGCACAGGGCGGCTTCGGTGGCTTTGGCGGCTTCGGCGGCAATGGCTCTTTCAGTGGCTCATACAGCTCAAATGGCGGACCATTTACACATCAGGAATTTCATTTTGAGAACGGCTCCGGGGATATGGATGATATTTTCTCAATGTTCGGAGATATGTTTTCACATGGTGGCGGTAATCACAGTGGCTGGAGTACAAGTGGTAACAGTGGATTTACCGGAAATAGCGGTAGCTGGAGTAATTTCTCAGGTGGCAGAAGTTCAGCCGGTCGCAAGGGTTCTGATGTTATGGCTGACCTTACGATTTCGTTTGACGAGGCTGCTTTTGGGTGTGAGAAATCTATTTCGTTACAGGATCCGTCCACAGGCAAGGTTTCCAATCTGTCCATCCATATTCCGGCAGGAATCGAGTCGGGCAAGACAGTCAGACTTAAAGGACAGGGAAATCCGGGCAGAAACGGTGGTGCAGCCGGAGATGTGCTTCTCAACGTAAATGTGACACCGAGCAGTGAGTTTGAGCGGAAGGGACAGAATGTATACAGTACAATCCGTGTTCCGTTTACGACAGCGGCTCTCGGTGGTAAGGCGAGGGTGCATACTCTTTATGGAGATGTGGAGTGCAGCATCAAGGCAGGTACACAGGGCGGCAGCAAGATACGTCTCAAGGGCAAGGGTATTTCGAGCATGAAGAATCCTTCAGTAAAGGGAGACCAGTATGTGACTGTTGAGATTTCGGTTCCACGCAGGCTTACGCCAAGGGCTAAGGAAGCGCTTGAGGAATACAGGGCTGTGAGCTGATGAATTTTATGTGCTTTATATATGGAAAACATATTTGAAATCCGCTATACTATAGGTATTATAGTACAGCGGATTTTTTGCTTGATGAGATTTTAAAAGGAGAGACTATGGGAAGATTTTTAAATCCGGATAACAGTTCATTCCAGGATGTCATTAACTCTGAGATATATGTTGATAAAACAGGTTTGCTGGATTACACAAACAGTGTGATAAATACCACATCAAAATTTATATGTAACAGCAGACCGCGCAGATTCGGTAAATCTATTACAGCAGATATGATGGCTGCATATTATAGCATGGGCTGTGATTCGAGAGAACTGTTTATGGGATATGATATAAGTAAGAAGGGTAGCTTTGAGAAATATCTTAATAAATATGATGTGCTGCATCTGGATATACAGTGGTGTATAGAACCGGCAAAAGGTCCGGAAAATGTTGTATCATATATTATAGAGAATACAGTCGCTGAGCTTAAACTTGCATTTCCGGATGTGAAGGTTGAAGGGAGAGTTACGCTTTCAGATATGCTTTCACAAATAAATGCACAGACAGGAAAAAGATTCATAGTGATAATAGATGAGTGGGATGTTCTGGTTCGCGATGAGGCAAATAATCAGTCGGTACAGGAGGAGTATATTAATTTTCTCAGAGGACTTTTTAAAGGTTCATCGGCTACAAGATATATTGCGCTTGCATATCTGACCGGAATCTTGCCGATTAAGAAGCTTAAGACACAGTCGGCACTTAATAATTTTGAAGAATTCACTATGATATCTCCTGGGGGATTTGCGCATTATATTGGTTTTACAGAGGATGAAGTGAAGAAATTATGCGAAAAGTCCGGACGTGATTTTGAACTTGTGAAGAAATGGTATGATGGTTACCTGCTGGGTGAATATCATATATATAATCCAAAAGCTGTGAGTAATGTAATTAAATGGGGGAATTTTCAAAGCTATTGGAGCCAGACAGGCACATATGACTCTATCCAGCCACTTATAAATAAGGATTTTGATGGTCTTAAGAGTGCTATAGTTGAAATGATTTCAGGTGCAGAAACAGAGGTTAAAACTACTACATTTCAGAACGACATGGTTACATTCAGAAATAAAAATGATGTTATGACGCTGCTTATACACCTTGGATATCTGGCATATGATCAGAAACGGCAGATGGCATATATTCCGAATGAGGAAATTCGTATGGAGTTTATGAATGCGGTTGAGGATGATAAGTGGAACGAGCTGATAGAGTTTGAAACCCAGTCAGAACGGCTTCTTGAGGCAACGCTTGATATGGAAGAAAAAGTGGTTGCGGAATATATTGATAAAATTCACAACGAGTATGCTTCCACTATACAGTACCATAATGAAAATTCATTGAGTAGTGTGCTTGCCATAGGATATATTTCGGCCATGAAATATTATTTTAAGCCTGTACGTGAAATGCCAACAGGCAGAGGCTTTGCTGATTTTGTATTCATTCCTAAACAGGAATATGTCATGGATTATCCGGCTTTGGTTGTTGAACTTAAATGGAATAAAGACGTAAAAACTGCTATAAACCAAATAAAAGACAGACAGTATCCGCAGTCTGTTTTACAGTATACCGGAAATATTTTACTTGTCGGTATTAATTATGATAAAAAGACTAAAGTGCATGAGTGTATAATAGAAGAACTGGTAAAATAAGAAAGGATACAAAATGAGCAATTATATAATGGATCTTAGAAAGGTGGTCGGACATGCCCCTTTACTGCAGGCGGCAGCGAGCATCATCATTGAAAATGAAAACGGACAGGTGCTTCTCGGAAAGCGCACAGACAATCACCAGTGGGGCTACGCAGGCGGTTCTATAGAGCTTGGAGAGACTGTTGAGGAGGCTGCAAAAAGAGAACTCTTTGAGGAGATGGGACTTGTTGCAGACGAGATGGAGCTGTTTTATATCAATTCAGGCGAGGAGACTCACTACATCTATCCTAACGGCGATGAAGTTTATAATGTGGAAATCATATACATATGCCGCAAATATCATGGCACCATAAAGCGCCAGGAGGATGAAGTCGAGGAGCTTAAGTTTTTCGATGTGGATGATATTCCGGAGGATATTTCTGATCCGATCAGACCTGTATTTCGTGAATATATAAAGATGAGGAAAAGAACAAAATAAACTTTAACGCTTTAAATGAAAAAAGTGCTTGCGCATGTCTTATAAAAGAGTTATCATAATACAAAACGAAACACTTAGGAGGATTTACAATGGAAAAGCGTATTTCAGGTCACACAGGTTTATTAGCACTCATAGGATCACCGGTTGGTCATTCGGGTTCACCGGCTATGTACAATTACAGTTTTGAAAAACTTGGTCTGGACTATGCATACGTTGCATTTGATATAAAAGAAGACAAGGTTAAGGATGCTATTGAAGCAATGAAGACCTTCAACATGCGTGGATGTAATGTGACCATGCCTGATAAGGTAGAGGCTGCAAAGTACATGGATGAGCTTTCACCGGCTGCCCAGATTATCGGAGCCATAAACACTATAGTAAATGACAACGGCAAGCTTACAGGACACATCACAGATGGTGAGGGATTCGTACACAACTTAAAGGATCACGGAATTGACATCAAAGGAAAGAAAATCACTGTTGCCGGAGGCGGCGGAGCCGCTACAGCTATCCAGGTGCAGTGCGCATTGGACGGAGCTCGTGAGATTACTATTTTCAACAAAAATGATGCTTTCTTTGAGCGTACACTACAGACTGCAGAGAAGATCAAAAAAGCAGTTCCCGAATGTGTTGTAAATGTATACGATATTGATGATACAGCCAAGATGACAGAGGAAATCCAGTCAAGCGATATCTTTGCAAATGCAACAATCGTTGGCATGAAGCCTCTGGATGATCAGAGCGTGGTAAAAGATCTTTCAGCTTTCAGACCGGGGCTTGTAGTTGCAGATGCAGTTTACAATCCGGAGGAGACAAAGCTTCTTCGCGAAGCAAAAGAGGCAGGCTGCACATGCGTAGGCGGAAAGGGAATGCTCTTATGGCAGGGCGTCGCCGCATTCAAGCTTTACACAGGACAGGATATGCCGGTTGATGATGTGAAGAAACTGTTCTTCAGCTAGATTTAAGTTCTTATTACAATATCATTAGATAGCTTCCTGTTATACAGGAATATGATAAAACAACAGCTCGCAGTTTCCCGCGAGCTGTTGTTTTTTAGGAGTTTTTATAGGTTTATTATTTTAAAGGAGAATTTATAAATAATCGTGACGGGCAAGCACGTTTAAGATATTTCTACCTTCCTCTGTACCCTCAATGATTCTGCGGGCACGCTTGCTGTCTCCGATATTTACGATTTCAACATTGGTATTACTGAAGGCCTCATCAATCTCTGAAAGAACAGGTGTGTTGGCTCTCATACCAAGGCAGATGAATCCGTAATCAAATGGGATTTCCTCAATCTCACCCTCTGGATTCTTTACGATGAAACGGTCATTCTTAACCTCCTGCAGAGCAGTGTTGGTCATCTGTTTTACACCGTATTTTGCCATTTTTGCGTTTGTGTCACACTTTGTGACAGGGTCAAGTCCGTTTCCAATCATTGGAAGCATCTCAACCATTGTTACCTCTGCGCCTCTTTCTGTGAAGAATTCCATCACGTCAAGACCTACGGCACCACCGCCGATGATGGCGATTTTCTGTCCATTCATATCCTCAGGATACTCATTGATGCGCTCAATCATCTTAAGGACTGTTGCAACATTTGTGCCATCCTTGTCAACGAGATCGTGAAGACCTGTGATAGGTGGGAGAGTAGGTACAGAGCCTGTTGCGTTTACAATGATATCAGGGTTTAAAGCCTTTACCATATCAACTGTTGCTGATGTATTTTTGAAAACAAACAGGTTGTGAAGCTTGCTTGCACGGTGAATCATGTAGTTAGGGAAGTCTGCAAGACGCTTCTTGTCAGGAATCTTGGAGATAACTGATGCAAGTCCGCCAAGCTCAGCCTTCTTCTCAATGAGGAATGTTGTACATCCAATCTCTGCTGCTGTGCAGGCTGCCTCAAGACCGGCAGTACCACCACCGATTACAACCACGTTGCAAGGCTTATTTACCTTTGTCTTCATGTAATCCTCACCGCTGTTTACGGCAGGGTTTACTGTACAGCGGATTGGCTGGTTGAGACCGATTCTGTGTCCGGCGCATCCGATGTTACATGAGATACATTTTCTGATATCGCACACATTTCCGAACTCTACCTTATTCACCCACTCAGGGTCAGCGATAAGTCCACGGCCCATACCGATGAAATCAGCATCGCCTCCTGCAAGGATATCCTCGGCTACCTGTGGGTCACGGATATTTCCTACTGTGATACATGGCTTGTTGTATTTCTCTTTTACAGCCTTTGCCATGAATGAACGCCAGCCGTCAGGTAAGTAGTTTGCATCAATCTGGTACTGGATAGAGCCATTGAGACCGCATGATACGTCGAATACATCTACTTCCTTCTCAAAATACTTTAAGTACTCAAGTGTATCCTCAAGTGTGTTTCCACCCTCCATGAGCTCGTCTGCACTGATACGGACGAAGATAGGGAAGAAAGGTCCAACCTGCTTACGAACCTCCTCGATAACCAGCTTTGCAAATCTTGCACGGTTCTCTGCAGAGCCGCCGAACTCATCAGTTCTCTTGTTTGTGATAGGTGAAAGGAACTGACTGATAAGGTAAGAGTGTCCTGCGTGGATTTCAACAGCGTCGAAGCCGCAGATCTGGGCACGCTTGGCTGCCTCACCGTATTTCTTTACGATATGCATGATTTCATCCTTCTCGAGAGGCCTTGGGATTTCTCCGCCTGCCTTTGAAGGTACGTCTGATGCTGATACAGGCTGCATTCCGATACGTGAGCTCATTGCAGAAGCACCGGCATGATTTAACTGTATCGCGATACATGCACCATGCTTGTGAACACTCTCGCAGAGCTTGAAAAGTCTTGGGATGTAATTGTCCAGATCAATACGAAGCTGTGTTGTTCCGTTTGAACCCTGCGGAGAGTCAACGCTTGCATTCTCAACGATGATGAGACCAGTGCCGCCCTTTGCTCTCTGCTCATAGTAGTTGATGTGGAGAAAGCTCATTTCTCCGTTCTGCTCACCGTAGTTAGTTCCCATTGGAGTCATGACGATACGGTTCTTTACTGTCATTCTGCGTACTGTAATTGGCTCAAAAATATGTGGATATTTGTTTTTCATAGTATTTTTCTCCTTAATCTGCTAACCGGGTGGGCACACGGTAGTGTAAATTGCTCTCATTACATTATAGTTTTGTTTCATTAAACTGATTGTCAATATTTGTTATCAAAGGCTGTGATATACAAAGTATGTGATTTTTTTAACAATCAAAAAGTGCAATGCACTCTTGTTACATTCAAGGTACAGCAAAAATGTATAAATGTCCAATGCATCTTTTATACGAAATCTATAGTTTTTGTCTATCAAATGGTGTATATTATTTCTAGACTTTGTTGTGAGCATTTGCCGGAGGTTCGCTTGCCATGCGCTGCACACCGGTGGTATATGCTCTCATAATTCCTTAGTCTAGTGGGAGTAAATGCCGCCTCAAACAGAGTTTATTAGGCGCGAAAAATCAAACGCGCTTTTTACTTTACTGGTATACTAAAGGCTGTGTTGCTTGAACGAGTATTTTCCGCGCCACTTTTGCTTGAGGCGGCATATAACTCCCACACGACACGTCATAAATCGAGCATATACCACCGGTGTGCAGCGCATGGCAAGCGGACCTCCGGCGAATAAATATATAAATACACAGGGGGTGTACTATGAATCTGAGTCAATTGCAGTACTTCAAGGTACTGGCGCAGGAAGAACATTATACGAGAGCGGCACAGATGCTGTCGATTACGCAGCCGTCTTTAAGCCATGCAATCTCACAGCTAGAGCAGGAGCTTGGCACGCGTTTGTTTGAGAAAAAGGGAAGAAATGTCGTGCTGACCAGATATGGGAAGATGTTTCTGCCGTATGTTGAGGAATCATTAAAGGTGCTTAATGAGGGTGCGCAGCGCATTCAGGAGGTCAATGGCAGCAGGCATGGAATCATACATCTGGCATATATATATACGATGGGAAGTGAGTTCGTGCCAAAGCTGGTGCGTAAATTTCTCGATGCATACCCGGATTATGATATAGAATTTCATTTTACGGTTGGAACAACCGGTGAGATTATAGATGGACTAAAGGATGACAAATATGACATAGTTTTTTCTTCTTATAAGGATGGGGAACAGGATATAGATTTTAAGAAGATTGCGAATCAGAAGCTTGTGCTTGCAGTGCCAATGGACCATCCGCTTTCCATAAAGGACAGTGTGGATTTGCGGGACACAATAGAGTATCCGCAGATTTATTTTGAGAAGGGCAGCGGCCTGCGTCCGGTCATTGATCAGATGTTTGAGGAGATAGGACAGTTTCCGAAGGTAGCCTTCGAAATGGAGGAGGATTCGAGTATGGCGGGTCTCGTGGCGCAGGGCTTTGGAATAGCTGTGATGCCTGATATTCCAATACTTCGGTCACTTTCTGTAAAGACGCTTGATATATACAATCCTCCTTATGAGAGAGCGGTGTATCTGGCAACGCTTAAGCAGAGATATTTATCACCGGTTGCGAAGGCATTTATCAGGTTTGTGATCGAGGAGACTGCCTAGCTGCAACTTTCCCGCACAAACTCTATGAAGCGCTTGATAGCAGGAAGCTGGTATTTGCCTGTCATGTAGCCCATGTATACAGTGTGTGAGAATGACTCATGCGAAACGAGGTGGCGTATGCAGATGTCATCGCGGTGAATTGCATCGACATCTGCGACAAGCGCAATGCCAAAGCCCTGCGCCACGAGGGAGGCGATGCCGTTCTCATCGGGTGATTCACATATGAAGTTTGGCGATACATCATGCTTCTTGAAAAAGCTTCTGGTGTACTTGCCAAGGCCTGAGTGTCTGGCATAGCCGAGCACGGGATAGTCAGCGAAATCAGTGGCTTCCATGGTATCCTTAAGTGTCAGTGGGTGGCCGGGAGGCAGTATGGCAACTATTTCCTGTCTTATAATAGGAACAAAATCAATACCATTTTCATCTGGCGAGTATGAACCGAAAATTATGTCATACCTGCCTTTTTTTAATCCATCAATATTCACAGAGGTGATGTCCTGAAAGAAATTGAACGTGATATTTTTATTTTCCTTTTCGGTGAGGAAAGAGCGCACGATAGTTGGGATAAACACTTTTGCAAGAGGTGATACGTAGGCGATATCGATGTGTCCGCCGTCGGTTGCAATCTGGTGCATTTTGTTCTCGGCTCTCTTTACATCGTCCAGAATAGTAGACACGTGTTCTAAAAAAATCTTCCCGGCCTTGGTCAGTATTACATTCCTGCCTCTCTTTTCAAATAAAGTTACGCCAAGCTCATCCTCTAAAGCAGCTATCGAACGGCTGAGGCTTGGCTCTGTAATATTCATTTTTTCGGCAGCCTGATTGAAGTGTTCAAGAACTGCCGCTTGGTAAAAATAGTTTAATTGATTGAGCGTCATGCATAAGTCTCCTTTGAATAATAGATACAGTCTATGAATTACAAATATTATAGCCTTTATTTGTGCATATTATAACATGATTAGTACACTAAAGCTATTAAAAAATAACAAAATAAGCATTGGAAGTACCAAAAATTATGCGTTATAATATCATTATCAAAGGTTGTTAAGTTTTTAACGAAGTGGGCATCGTTGAAAACATAGCTAAGTAAAATACGAATAATCAATATTATCACATTTAAAAATGAAGGAGATTTAATCATGGCAGAGAGAATCACAGGACACACAGAACTCATCGGACTTATGGCTTACCCAATCAGACATTCAAGCTCACCGGCAATGCACAATGAGGCATTTGCATATCTTGGACTTGACTACGCTTATCTGGCATTTGAGGTTGACAACAACACTCTTGAGGATGCGGTTAAGGGAATCAGAGCATTAAAGCTTGTAGGCTCTAATGTATCAATGCCAAACAAGACAGTTGTAGGACAGTACTTAGACAAGCTTTCACCGGCAGCAGAGCTTTGCGGAGCTGTAAATACAATAGTAAACGAGAACGGAGTACTTACAGGACACATCACAGACGGTATCGGCTTCATGCAGGCACTCAAGGATAACGACATCGATGTTATCGGAAAGAAGATGACAATCGCAGGAGCAGGCGGAGCTGCTACAGCTATCGAGATTCAGGCAGCACTTGACGGTGTCAAGGAAATCTCAATCTTCAACATCCATGACAAGTTCTGGGCAAACGCTGAGGAGACAGTTAGAAAGATCAACGAGAAGACAGACTGCAAGGCAACTCTTTACGACCTTGATGACAAGGAGAAGTTAAGAGAAGAGATGGCTGATTCCTACATCTTCGTAAACGGAACAGGTGTTGGCATGAAGCCACTCGAGGGAATGTCTGTAGTACCTGACAAATCATTCTTCCGTCCTGAGCTTATCGTAATTGACGTACCTTACTCTCCACTTGAGACAAAGATGCGTTCTATGGCAAAAGAGGTGGGCTGCAAGACAATGAACGGTCTTGGAATGATGCTTTTCCAGGGAGCAGCAGCCTTCAAACTCTGGACAGGAAAAGATATGCCAATCGAGCATATGAAGGAAGTATTAAACATCAGATATGATGATTAATCAGCCGTAGAAATTAAATCACATTGAATTATTTTGACAGAAATTAAGGAGAACACTGATGAATAAAAAATATTTACCTAGCGCATTAATCCTTTACTTAAACTACTTTATACACGGAGTGGGCTGCTCTATCCTCGGACAGGCAGTCATCAAGGAGGCTCTCGCAGCTTCATGGGGAGTGCAGGTTATGGCTATCACAGCTATTTCGGCAGCCCTTGGACTTGGACGTCTTATCGCACTTCCGTTTGCAGGACCTTTATCAGATAAGCTCGGACGCCGTATTTCAACAGCAATCGGAAGCGGCTCTTATGCTATCTACCTGATCGGACTTGCTCTTGCATTCAATGCAGGAACACATGGTGGATACCAGATTGCTTATATCTGTGCTATCATTGGCGGTATTGCAAACTCATTCCTTGATACAGGAATTTACCCTGCAGTATCAGAAATCATCTACAAAGCACCGGGTGTTGCGACAATGGGAATCAAATTCTTCATCGCTATCGCACAGATGCTTTTACCATTCGTACTTGGTATGACAGTTGCTACAACAGCAGCAGGACTTACATCATACAACACACTGTTCTTCGGATGTGGAATCATCTACATTGTACTTTTAGTATTAGTAATGATCTTCCCGCTTCCTGATAGCGATGCAAAGGCAGAGGGAAAGAAAGAAGGACTTATCGCAAGCTTAAAGCACACACATTTTTCTGTTGAGTCAATCGCAATGATTATCATTGGATTTACATGTACAGGAACCTTCCAGTTATGGCTCAACTGTGCACAGAACTTTGCAAAAGAGAACGTAGGCTGGGCTGATCCGTCAGTTATGCAGTCATACTACTCAGCAGGAACCATGATAGCTCTTATCGTAACTGCACTTTTAACAAGAAAAATCAAGGACGTCAGATTTATCCTTGTTTACCCTGTAATCTGCCTTGCAACAATGGTAGTAGTGTTAGTCGGACAGACAAAGCCACTCATGATCGCAGGTGCATTCATCATCGGATGGGCAGGAGCAGGCGGACTTTTACAGATCGTAACATCTGTATGCAATATGCTGTTCCCTAAGATCAAGGGAACAGTAACAGCGCTTGTAATGATCGCTTCATCACTTTGTAACTACACAATCCTTACAGCAGCATCAAAGATGCAGCCATCACAGGTTATGGTAATGAACATCGTGCTCACAGCAATCGGCGTGGTACTTGGATTATTCGTAAACCTGCGCTATACTAAGATGGTAGAGCTGTCTAAAGAGGATTAATACGTTACATTATACTGGGGAGTATAATTATCATACAGTTAAAGTAAGAAAGGAAAAAATCATGAACACCATTAAGGTTAGAGATATTGAAATCGGTGCGGGCGCACCTAAAATCATCGTTCCTATCGTAGGCGTTACAAAAGACGACATCATCGCAGAGGCAAAGACATTTGACACTATCCCTGTTGATATGGTTGAGTGGCGTGTTGACTGGTTCGAGAATGTATTCGAGTTTGACAAGGTTGAGGAAGTATTAAAGGAGCTTCGTGATGCTCTCGGAAATATTCCAATCCTTATGACATTCCGTACTTCAAAAGAGGGCGGAGAGAAAGCAATCGAGCCTGAGGCTTATGCCAGGCTTAATATCAAGGCTGCACAGACAGGATACGTTGATTTTGTAGATGTAGAGATTTTTACAGGCGATGAGATTGTAAAGAAAATCATCGACGGCGTACATGCTGCAGGTGCAAGAGTTATCGCTTCAAACCATGACTTCTTCAAGACTCCTGCACAGTCTGATATTGTTTACAGACTTCGCAAGATGCAGGATATGGGTGCTGATATCCCTAAGATTGCAGTTATGCCACAGAATAAGCGAGACGTACTCACACTTCTGTCAGCTACAGAGGAAATGGTTACAGATTACGCTGACAGACCAATCATCACAATGTCAATGGCAGGCACAGGTGTTATAAGCCGTCTCTGCGGTGAGGTATTCGGATCTTCAATGACATTCGGTGCCGCAAAGAAAGCATCTGCACCCGGACAGATGGGAGTAGAGGATCTGTCTACGGTACTTGGATTACTTCATAAGAGCATGTAAGAAAAGCTTGTATAAAACCATGCGATAAAATAAAATGGCGCCTCGGCATCTGTAAACTATGTGCTGTGACGCCATTTTTGAAGATGATAACAAATAGTAATATATAAAATTGTGAATATTTACGTGAAAAAACAGTAATAATTCAGTAAAAATAATACGTATAATTATTCACGGAAAGGGGATATTTCATGAAGAAAATACTGCACTATCTGGATGAATATCTTGAAGAATTTTTAATGGTCATTTTCCTGATTGCGATGACTCTTATCATGGGCATTCAGGTGTTTTCAAGATATATTCTTGGCATGTCGCTTTCATGGTCTGAGGAAATCACAAGATACCTGTTTATCTGGTCGGCATTTTTGAGTGTCAGCCTTTGTACACGTAAATGCATATCCATAAAGATAGACCAGTTTATACAGCTTTTTCCACGAAGAGGAAAATCGCTCTGGAAGGTATTAAATCTGACAGTTGAGTTTGTGTTTTTCGTATATCTGATACCGTATTCATTCATATATCTGAAAAATACAATAGAAAGCGGTCAGGTAAGTCCTGCCTGCGGTATCCCTATGTACTATGTGCAGGCTGCACCGTTTGTATGCTTTATAATCACGGCCTTCCGCATCGCGCAGAGATGGTTTGGCGAGTGGAAAATTGTCCTGAAAAAAGATGAAAAGCCTCTTGAGGAGGGCAGTATTGCCTCGGTTATAGAGGAAGCCGTTGTCGAAGACACTTTCCGCGAGAAAGAGCTTGTGGAGGATATTGAAGCAATTCATAGTAAAGCTGAAAAGAGAAAGGAGAAATAGATGTCAGCAGCAGTAGTTTTTATATTATTTGTGATATGTCTGGTCATTGCTATTCCGGTATCTATTTCCCTGGGAATAGTGGCAGTGCTGCCGGGCGCGTTTGACTCATCTTTTACAGCCAGTGCCAGCTATGTTATCCGCTCTATGCTCGGTGGTATAGACAGCTTCCCGCTTTTAGCGGTGCCTATGTTTGTGCTTGCCGGAATCGTCATGGCACACGGCAAAATCTCACAAAAATTGTTTGATATTTTTGTGTATTTTATAGGAAAAAGAACCGCAGGAATCCCATGTGCGGTTATCATCACCTGCTTGTTCTATGGAGCGATTTCCGGCTCTGCGCCTGCAACTGTTGCGGCTGTCGGAAGTATGACCATTCCGCTTCTTATGGAGCTGGGCTACAAAAAGGATTTTTCAACGGCAATTGTTGCGGTTGCGGGAGGACTCGGAGTCATCATACCGCCAAGCATACCTTTTATCATGTATGCGATGGCAACCGGTGAGTCGGTCAGTGATCTCTTTCTTGCAGGAATTATTCCGGGACTTTTGATAGGAGCGCTTCTTATGTTTTATGCATATTATCACTGCAAGCGCTATGGAGAGGACAAGGAAAAGATTAATGCAAAGGTCTCTGAGCTTAGAAACAAGGGGCTTTTTAGCATATTGAAGGACAGTATATGGGCACTTTTGAGCCCGGTTATAGTACTTGGATGTATTTACGCCGGTATAGCTTCGCCTACAGAGGCTGCGGTGATTTCAGTATTTTATGCGCTTTTTGTAAGTCTTTTTATTTACAAATCCATAAAGGTAAAAGAGATATGGGGCATCATGGTGGAGGCGATGAAGACATATGCACCTATATTGTTTATACTTGCCGCATCGACTGCGTTTTCACGCGTGCTCACACTCATGCAGGTGCCACAGACAGTCAGCGCATGGATACTCGCACATTTTACAAATGAGATAGTGCTTCTTATCGTGATAAACATTTTCCTGCTTATTGTAGGAATGGTCATGGATACCACACCGGCTATCCTTATTTTAAGCCCAATCCTGCTTCCAATCGTGCAGAGCATCGGAATGAACCCGATCCACTTTGGTGTGGTCATGATCGTAAACCTTGCAATCGGATTTGTCACACCGCCTATAGGAGTAAACCTGTTTGTGGCAAGCTCACTGACGGATGTTCCGGTCATGCGGATAGCAAAGAAGGCAGCGCCTATGATAGGATATTTCCTGCTGGCACTTCTGCTGCTTACATTTATTCCGGCAATCAGTCTGTGCTTATTATAGAGAAATAGTAACTATTCGGTACAGAAATATGTAATAACAGGTATAAGCAGATTTAATGATGATTGTAGGACATTTAGGCACACAGTTGTAATTGGAGAAAAATATGAGTAGATTTGGCTTGTTTTTATGTAAAAAAGCCGGTAAATATAATAAACCGTGTAAATCGTATAGCAAATATAGATTGTGGCGAAGAGCAGCAGCCGTCATGATGATACTTTCGCTTACAGCAGGACTTGCCGCGTGTGGCTTAGCTGGTGAAGGCTCGCAGGACGCAGCTAAGGATGCCGGGGTACAGCGCTACGCATGGCCTCTAGGCAGCTCAAGTCCTGAGGACACCGTGACACAGATATATGCAGAGAAATTTGCCGATGAAGTGGACAGATTAAGCGATGGCAAAATGAAAATCAGTGTGTATCCAAACAGTGTACTGGGTGGAGACAGAGAGCTTCTCGAGTCATGCAAGGATGGAGATATACCTTTTGTAGTGCAGAACACCGCGCCGCAGGTAACTTTCATGAAGGATACTGCAGTATTTGATATGCCGGCACTCTTTGACAGCATTGATGAGGTGCGTGAGCATGTGGACAATCCAAAGTTTATGAAGCTTATGCAGCAGGTCTACAATGACGGCGGCTACGAGCTTTTGGGATATGCAGACCAGGGCTTCCGTGTCATGACAACAAACAAAAAGATAGAAAGCCTTGCTGATTTTAAGGGTCAGAAAATCCGTACCATGGAAAACTCTTACCATATGGCATACTGGAAGGCGCTCGGAGCAAGCCCGACACCTATGACTTTCTCGGAGGTGTATATCGGTTTACAGCAGGGCACCATAGATGCGCAGGAAAATCCATATGAGGTAATCGTATCCAATAAGCTCTACGAGCAGCAGGATTATGTAGTGGAGACAAATCATCTGCCACATCTGATATCGCTTATAGTAAGCGAGGAGTTCATGAAAGGACTGACAGATGAGCAGCAGCAGATTATCCGTGATGCAGCCGAGACAGCGAAACAGTACGCCAGAGAGCAGTCTGACGAGAGGATTGCCTCAAAGATAAAGACAATCGAGGATAGCGGCACACAAATCATCACCTTAAGCGATGAAGTGCATGAGCAGATTCGTAAGGAGTGTCAGCCGATATATGAATCGATTGAGAAAAATGTGTCGTCTGATATTGTGGATGCATATCTGACACAATAACACTTTAAAGCATTAAAATATTTTGCTTGATAAATTGGTAAAGTCTTGTTATACTATGACTAAGAAATTTGTGGTTATCAAAAATGCGAAATACTATAACGTAAAGTTATAATAATTATAATTTGACGATATTTAGATTAAATATCAAAATCCAATATGAAAACCACACATAAGTAAGGAGACACACCATGGACAAAATCGAGGAAATCCGCGCAAAGATTGGAGAATGTGACGATATAATAATTAAGCAGCTTGCGGTCAGAATGTCACACATTCAGGAGATTATATCATACAAGAAGGCAACAGGAATCCCAATCTTACAGCCGGAGCAGGAGAAAAAGCAGACAGATGCACTTGCGGCAAAGCTTGGCGACAATGAATTTGAGGAAGAGATACTTGATATTTTCAAGTATATCATGAAGAACAGCCGTCGTATCCAGGCAAAGAGCCTTTTCGATTACAATATATTCCTGATCGGTTTCATGGGTGCAGGAAAAAGCACTGTAGCAGGAGAATTAAAGGATAAGCTCGAGATGGACCGTGTCGAGATGGATCAGATGATTGTTGAGAATCGTGGCATGTCAATCTCAGAAATATTTGATGAGTTCGGTGAGGCATATTTCAGAAACTTAGAGAGCAACACACTTATAGAGCTTCAGAAGAGAAAGCAGACCATCGTTTCCTGCGGTGGTGGTGTTGTCATGAGAGAGGAAAACGCAGATCATATGAAGAAAAACGGCCGTGTAGTTCTTCTTACAGCAAAGCCTGAGACTATCTACGAGCGAGTAAAGGATAGTGACGAGCGCCCGATACTAAACGGCAACATGAATGTTGAGTATATCAGTGGCCTTATGGAAAAGCGAAAGGAGCGCTATGAGGCAGTGGCAGATGTAACAGTTGCTACAGATGGCAAGAATGTTACACAGATATGCGAGGAAATCATTGCAAAGCTTATCGCACTTGATAATGAGCAGGACAATAAACAGGCATAATACAGGAATAGCACAGCACATATTATGGCGGTAGCCGGTTATCAGACCGGCTGCTGTTTTTTGTTCAAATACTTTAGGGGTGTGTTGCTTGAAATAATTGCAAATATGATGTATAGTACTCTACAATTTAAGAGATACTGATTAAGTATGGCAGCATAACAAGGAGGTCATAATTATGTGTACAGCAGCAACTTATAAAACAAAGGATTTCTATTTTGGAAGAACACTCGACTACGAATTTTCATATGGAGATGAGATTGCGGTAACACCACGAAACTATGTGTTTGATTTCAGGCATTCGGGAAAGCTTGAAAACCATTATGCAATCATTGGAATGGCACATGTGGCAGGTGACTATCCTCTTTACTATGATGCTATAAATGAAAAGGGACTCGGTATGGCAGGATTGAATTTCGTGGGAAATGCAGCGTATGCGGCAGCAGACGAAAACAGCTCATGCGAGAATGGCACATGCGGCATTGCAAAGACAAAGGTGGCACAGTTTGAGTTTATACCGTGGATACTGTCACTATGCGCTACGGTAGCGGATGCAAAGGAAAAATTAAATCGTATTTTACTGGTAGATACACCATTTAGCAGTCAGCTTCCGGTTGCACAGCTTCACTGGATTATAGCCGACAAAAATGAGTGCATTGTGGTGGAGTCGATGGCAGACGGTATGCATGTTTACGACAATCCGGTAGGTGTGCTCACAAACAATCCGCCATTCCCATATCAGATGGCTGCACTCAATAATTACAGAGGCTTATCCACAAAGCAGCCTGAAAATACATTTGCACCGGGAGTGGAGCTTAGTGCATACAGCCGCGGAATGGGAGGCCTGGGACTGCCGGGAGATTTATCATCACAGTCACGCTTTGTACGTGTGGCATTCACAAAGCAAAACTCCAAATCGGATGACAGTGAGAATGCAAGTGTGAGCCAGTTCTTCCACATATTAGGTTCTGTAGACCAGCAGAGAGGTCTGTGCGAGGTGACAGATGGCAAATATGAGATTACGCTCTACACCTCATGCTGCAACTGCGACAAGGGAATCTACTATTACACCACATATGACAATAGCCAGATCACAGCGGTAGACATGAACAGGGAGAATCTTGATGAGAAGCTGCTTATCAGATATCCTGTTATTACGGAGGGAAAGATTTGTTGGCAGAATTAATATAGATTTTATTCTGTGTTTTTGGGGGGATTTGAATAGCAGTTTCAGTAAATAAAGAAATAAGTAAAGTTGTTGAAAAGGATATCCGATTATGATAAAATCAAAAACCAAATAAAACGAGGAAGGGTGAAGCTCTATGTACCATATAGCTATTTGTGATGACGATAAGAGGTTTATATCATACATTAAAAAAGTTATTAATCAAGCAAAAGGTAATAAACAATATCAATTTAAATTCTATGAATTCTGTTCAGGAGAAGAATTGGTTAGTAGTTTTAATCCCAGTATACATTTTGATTTACTTATTTTGGATATGGAATTGGGGGATGGTATTGATGGGGATGAAACTGCAAGATTATTTCGTAATAAATTTAAAGATTCTATATTGGTATTTTGTTCAGGTGTGATCGCCCCGACAGTCAAATCTTTTAAAGTGACACCTTATAGATATTTGCTGAAATCATATTCAGATGCACAGTTTGTATCTGAAGTTAAAGAAATTTTGACAGAAGTAGAAAGGAACTCAAAAGAAGTATATATTGTAGGGCATTATAGAAATAATGTGATTAGGGTAAATATTAAAAATATTTTGTACATTGAAAATGCAAAAAGAGGTAGTAAAATTACTGTATGTGCAGATTGTGATGAAGCAAAATTTGATGGAAAGATATTAGTGGATGATAAATTAGATACTCTGTCGTGTAAATTCTGCGAACTTGCTTTTGCACATAGTAGCTACCTAATTAATATTAATCATGTTGAAAAAATATTATGTAACGAGGTTTATATGGATAATGGTGAATGTTTATCAATATCGAGAACACATCAAAAAGAATTTCGTGAGATTTTCACAAAAAGTATTGCAGAGAAATATTAACAGAAAGGTGGAAAATAATGGGGTGGTTAGATTTACTTATATTATTTTTCTGTTGTATTATAGAAGTTTTTCTTCTTTACGATTATTTCTATAATTTTTTTGAAACTAAAATAAAGAGAAAATATATTAAATTAGTATGTGCAGGAACAATAGGAGCAGTTTTCTTAGTCAATATTTTGCAAAATAATATGTTAAATTTAATTTTTATTCCTATAATATTGTGGTTTTTTGTGACGATATTATTTGATTCTAAATTAGGAATTAGATTTGTATATTTTATTATGGCATATATAGTTATGATTGGTGTGGAGTTTTTGTATATTGTATTATCGAATACTACAACTAGATTGTTGGCGAAAACCGGATTGATACCTGTATCAGAATATTTATGGCAATTGTTACTTATAAAATTTTTAAATTATATTGTATTTATTGTTTTAAAGCAGATGTCTGCTAAATCAAAAAACAGAATGACTAACAAATTGTTTTTGATATACATGTGTGTTCCAATCTCTACTTTAGGAACCATGCTTACAGTATTTTATTCTGGAATAGATGTTAGCTGTAATGTGGTTTTGAAAATATTAATGACTGTTTTCATTGTATGCATGATAGCAGGAAATATGGTATTATTTTATGCATTTCAAAAGTACACGGAAAATTTAAGTGAAAATTCAAGGCAACAAATAGAATTGCTTTATCAAAAGGCAGAAGTAGATAGACTGACTAAAATAGCTGAATGGAATGATAATTATAATGAAATTGTACATAATACATCGCATTATCTTAAGGTAATAGGGCAATTGGCTTACGAGGGAAAAAATGATGAAATATGTAAAGTTGTTGATAAAATTAACGGTAAGTTAATTAGGAAAGAAATTTGTGAATATAGCAACAACAAAATGCTAAATATAATCTTATCAGAATATTCTATTAAGGCAAAGAGCGCAGGGGTAGATTTTGATGTATATGTGGAACCGGGATGTATATTGAATCATATTCAGGATGTTGATCTTATTACTATGTTGGGCAATTTATTAGATAATGCTGTTTTAGCTGCATCAAAAAAAGAAAAAAATTCTTCAGTTGTTGTAAGGATTTTTATGCAAAAGGAAGGCAAAATATGTGTAATTAAGGTTGTAAATGATTTTGTGGAAAAAATTAAGGAGATTAGGGGAAGATTGATAAGTACGAAAAAAGAGGCTGGAATACATGGGATAGGTATGGCAAGTGTTTCGAAGCTTGCAGAGCAAAATAATGGTTACCTTGAACATTATGTAGCTGATGAAAAATTTTATGCGGTGCTAGTATTAGTAGTTTAAATTTGTTGAAATATAAATATATGCTCGTTTTAAGATGGTTAAGAAAACTTGACTTTCAAAAAAATGAGCAGCCATAAAAATAACCCGTATTTTTGCTGGATTTCATGCAAAAATACGGCTTTTTTTATATAAATGTTTTCATTTCAAAATATTGGAAAAAGCTATTGTATGAAATGGATTATTTTGGCAGAGTTGGGACATAAAATGTCGAAAAAGGCACTTTGGGTCTAAAATCTAGAGGATTAGTGTATGATACAACAAAAGGAGGACAAACTTATGAATATTAAAAAAAAAATTGAAAAAGGTGCAATTATGGTTTTAAATGTTTTTGCATTATTTTTAGTTACGCAAACTGCAAACTCGGCTTGCATATGGGTGGCTTATCAGCCTGAATTTCCAAAAGCGGCAAGTAAGTTTAAAAAGTAATATCAATACCAACGTTATTTAACTTTGTTAAAAGAAATTTTGATATCATTAAAAACCATTGTTTTTATTCGAAGTTTGCTATAGGAAAGGAGAAAGTAGAAAAATATGATGAATGAGAATGTAGAAGAACAGAGTACGGATTCATTGAGCGCAGAAGAAGTAAATGTTTATGCAATCAATTATCAGTGTGGAAAAATTCAGTACCATTGTTTAACGGATTGTCCATTTAAGTTACCATTTATTTCAAAAGAATATTAATTAGGCGAGGAAAAATATGCAAATCAATAAAATTGAAAATGAAAAAGATGAATTAAAAGTGGAAGAGGTTAATGTTTATATTGCTGATTGTGGAGATCTTAAATATCATTGTATGACGGATTGTCCATTTAAATTACCTTTTATTAGTAAGAATTACTAAAACGTAACAGAGCGCATGAAGGCTGAGTGGATATACTTCGCTCAGCCTTTGATTGTCATGGGACGGCTGTGGTGAGCAGAATTTAACCAATAAACCACTTACTTAGCGAGTGATTAAGATACTTTAGCTTATAGAAAAATTCAGCGATAATGTAAATGAAGGTTCATAAAATGTGTTTATTCATTGCAGATGCCAATAATGGGCAATATAGGTTTATTACATACAAATTGAAAATGTAAATACTGATGGTTCAGTGCCCAATTTATGGTCACCGAGTTTATAGACTTGTTCGCCGGTGCAACTTAGGCTTTGATTTTAAGTGGAACTAAAAAATTTAAGAAGTAATTTTAACTAAAGTAGAGGAGAGTAGATTTGTATACTATTTATTTGACAACAAAATGTAATTTTCAATGTACATATTGCTATGAAAACGATTTGGGAAATCAAGAGCTGAATAAGGATAATTTAGAGAAAACTATTAGATTTATTTTTAACAATTGTAAAGAAGAAAAGGTGAATATTTCTTTTATGGGAGGAGATCCATTATTAAGAAAGGATTTATTGATATATACGTTAAATTATATTAAAAAAAATTATCATAGTAAGAAAGTACAATATTTTATGACAACTAATGCTTCGCTGATAGATGATGAACTGCTTGATGTATTTGAAAAAAATAATATTAAATTGAGGATTAGTTTTGATGGAAAAAAAGATACTTTTTTAAGAAATAGAATTTCAAAAAATGGAATTCAGTATTTTGAAAAAATATGTGGTATTTTAGATGAAATGAAAAAAAGAGAAATAGAATTTACTGTTAGAATGACTGTTGTAAAAAATAATGTTAAAGAGTTTTGTGATAATGTTTTAACATTATTTGAAAATGAATATAATGATGTAAGCATTGGATTTGATGTAAGAAATAGTTTTGAAGAAAATGAAATATTGATAATACAGCATGGGTTGGAAAAAATAAACAATTATATGATTGAACAGTATAAAATAGGAAAATTACCAGCAATTGATATCATAAACGGCAAAATTGTTAACAGATTATGCAATTTTGGAAATTCGTTTTCGATGTGTAGTGCAGGGATAGAAACATTTAAAATAATGACAGATGGAAATATTTACCCTTGTGATTTTGTGGCAAATGATAAAAAATTTCTTATAGGAAACATTGCTGATGGAATAATGGACGTTACTTGTTCTAAAAAAATGGTGATGGACCATTTTAAAATAGGTAGTACGCCGTGTGATAAATGTCAAATTAAAGGCTGTTGTCATGCAATGAAATGTGGATATTGGAATTATATAAAGACTGGATATGTAAATATACCAGCAAAAGATGTTTGTGAAATAGAAAAAGCCAGCTATATATTTGTTACAAAATTTATACAAGAAACTTATAAAATATTCCCTGAGATGTACAAGGAAATTTGTGAATATATAGTAGATAATCAATTAAAATTAAGCAAATTAGGGATAAAAGTATTTGAATATGTAAATAAAAATTTATGAAAAAAAGAAAAGGTAAAAATGAACGTATATAAAAGATATCTTCAACAATTCTCGGCAAAAACAAAATTTGTTTTTATGTATATAGGTCTTGCAATATTAATTTTATTAAATATTTTTTTTTCTATAATTACACCTGTTTATCAGGCACAAATGATTGACTTACTTTCAAATAATGTCAAAATAATAATATTACGAAAATTTATTTTTGTTTTTTCCGTATTTATTGTTTCTTATGTTTTAGAATATATAACCGAGTTTTTTATTCGAAAGTTTGAAGTGAAAATTAGTGAGGAAATATCAAATGATATAAGAGTAACAATAATAAATAAGCTTAATTACATAAAGCCATATTTTTTTGAAAAGAAAGGATTGGGAGAAGTACTTAATTTATGTAATAGGGTACTATCTATGCTTGAAGGAGCAGATATTACAACTGTAATTGGATTAATGAAAAGTATGTTATTGGTCTTAATTATTTTACCAATTCTATTTTTAATAGACTATAAAGTGTTTTTAACTATCTTAGCAATGTTAGTAGTTTATATTTTTGTAAATAAAAAATTAGGTATTTTAATTAGTAAACAGAGTGATATTGTAATTGACAAGAACAAACAATTATTAAATTCCATAGAGGAAAATTATTCAAATTGGCTAAATGTTAGGATGTATAATCGATTTGAATATGCAGTCAATCGTTTTTTAAAAGTAAATAATTCATTTAAAGAAGCAAGCATAAAAATGAAGAATTTTTATATTATAAATTCTACGGTGATATTAATGC